>Ga0209786_1000145_pt1 | contig 30133 bp, 26 predicted proteins | sample WorMetilvaeELBA2_FD_187405 | JGI IMG/M metagenome (GOLD analysis project Ga0209786, IMG submission 187405) | Marine gutless worms symbiont microbial communities from Max Planck institute for Marine Microbiology, Germany - Olavius ilvae ELBA.2... ...
CCTCTGCCCTCTGCCCTCTGCCCTCTGCCCTCTGCCCTCTGCCCTCTGCCCTCTGCCCTCTGCCCTCTGCCCTCTGCCCTCTGCCCCCTGCCCTCTGCCCTCTGCCCTCTGCCCTCAGCCCTCAGCCCTCACAAAGTCAGATTTGCCATTGCGACCAGTAAGTGGCCATATTTACTATTGAATAGCATTTTCTACCACAGACCCAAAACATCTGTCAAGAAAAAAATCTATTGGTTTCAACAGGTTAACAACTAATCTACGACTGGCATATTTCATGCTCTCGTATACTGTAAATTTATATCGTAACCAGGGAGGTAGTCACATGGGTATTTTCACTCGATTCCGCGATATCGTCAGTTCCAACATCAATGCCATGCTCGATAAGGCGGAAGATCCGGAAAAATTGATAAGGTTGATGATCAGGGAGATGGAAGACACGCTGGTCGAAATCAAAACGGCTTGTGCCGGAGTGATGGCCGGCAACAAAAAAACAGCGCGCCAGCTCGAAGATCTGCAGGCCAAGGCACTTTACTGGGAAGAGAAAGCTCAACTGGCGGTCAAAATGGACAGGGATGATCTGGCCCGGGAAGCGCTGATCGAAAAGCGTAAATTCACCCGCCGAACAGAGACACTGGCAAGCGAAATGTCCGAACAAGACCTTCTGATCGAACAGTACCAAAATGACATCCGGCAACTCGAAGAAAAACTGAAGTCAGCCCGGGACAAACAACGCCTGCTGGTTCAGCGCCACATCCATGCCCAGCGCAAAATACAGGCCCAGAAAGAGATCCAACGTGTCGACAGTACCGAATCCTTAATGAAATTCGATGAGTTGGAAAACCGCATCGAACGCATGGAGGCTGAAGCCGACCTGGTAAATTACGGCAAAACCGCCTCCCTGGAGGAAGAATTGGAGCGGCTTTCGGTTGACGAAGAAATCGAAAATGAACTAAAGGCCTTAAAAAAACCTGACGCCGCGGTGCCGTCATCCGAGAAAAAAAATGAATCCACCGATAAATAGTAGTTCCCATATTCTTCTTGATTAAACCCGGCAATAAGCTTAAGCATGGATACATAACCTGAAAGAATCGAAACCTGGTAGGGAATATGAAAGAAGCATTGATTGTTGCTATTGTTTTTGGAAGTTTCGTACTGATTCCGGCCGTCATCGGGGGAACGATTGTGATCTCCATCAAGCTTTTAAGAGGCGGCGCCTCGCGAAAGGATCAAGCCGAAGACTCTAAAATTATACAGGAGATATACCAAGGCCTCGGTCGCATGGAAGAAAGAGTCGAAGCACTGGAGACCATTTTGCTGGACCGTGAAAAAGGGGACCGCCATCATGAAAAATTATGACAGAAATTCCCACGGCGGAGTGTACCGATCACGCAGCGGTGTTATTTTCGGTGTTTGCCGGGGCTTGGCCGAACATTTTGATTTCTCCGTGTTCTGGGCCAGGACGATTGCCGTCATCTTTCTTTTTGTGTCAGGCTTCTGGCCCGCGATCGGCCTGTATTTAATCGCAACCCTGCTGCTGAAACCGGCCCCGGTCGTCCCCCTTGAAACCGAGGCGGAGCAGGAATTTTATGACAGCTATACCCATTCCCGTCGTATGGCGGCCCGGCGATTGAAAAGAAGATTTGAAAACCTGGAACGCCGGCTCCAACGCATGGAGCATATCGTAACCGCCCGTGAGTTTGATTGGGACAGCAAGCTGGAGAAATGACGAATGAATAATTCAACGGTGCAATGGTTTTCCTGGCCCAGGGCGTAATGGGCAAATTACGGGACTCGTCGAAATTATCTTTCACCATGTCGATAACGATTAAGGCCGGTTTATCTTGGTGCTGCAATTTCAGTGATCATCCTTTGCATTTGATATAGATTGGTATTACAGCAAGACATAAGAAAAGTAGGCGACAAAGTCAAGACATGCTGGGGGGGTTTTTGTGGGATGAGACAACACATATTGGCCCGGCCTGAATTTCTAGGCCGGGCCTTAAACATGCATCGGCCGGCAGGCTGCTTTAGTGTTGGAAGGGGAATCGGGCCCAGTTACCGACTAAACACAGGGTTGATATCCAGGCGCGCTAGTTGATTTCAACTCGCTGCCGGGGCGGAACCAACCTGAGCGGTTTCAGGCCCTGGTCTAGCTAAATTTGTTCCAACACATCAGCGGGGACATCAAACGTTTCAGCCGGCGAAATACTTGTTTCACTGGGAATGGAATCAGCAAGAACAGTCTGGATTTGATCTAAAATCTGGCAGCCTTGGATACAATTGGGTAAATTGTCTCTGGTAACGCAATCTCGGCAAGGACTCTTTACAAGATAACCAATATCAAAATCGAAATTATGATTCTCACTCAGTCTTTGTTCCATTTTTTCCACCTCGTTTGCTCTGGTTTCGGTGTCATGATAGCCGAACGTTTATTACAGATTTCAGCTTCCCGGCCCTGCGCAGTGACCATATTCCAACAATCTTGCTATATACCTATACAACTATCATGCCAACATTGTTTATTTAATTTTTCAGTTAATATTTCATATACTTATACTTATTTCGAAAAGCAGCAAAAAACGCTAATGACAATCTTCGTCTGGCTGGGTGTCAAAAAATTGTCATCTGGATTTAAACTCCTCTTAGGTATATCGGTTGCGCCCGTGCAGGAGTTTAGTTTTTTTTGGCCATCGGATAAAAATGAAAGTTGGGGTTTTATCCCATAAGGAATATTGGAAACTCAATACACAGGGGGAGGTAGCAATGAGTGACACTAGGCTGAAAACGGACATTGCTGATCGCTATAAGCCGTTTTTGGAAGTTCTCCTGAAGGATCACCAGGAAAAATTGCATTCAATCTATATCGTTGGCAGTGCCTTAACCCGGGACTATGATCCGAAGATATCAGATATTAATTCCGTCGTCGTGCAGCATGAAATGGATCTTAAATTCCTGGAACAGCTGGCACCGCTGGGCAAAAAATTCGGCAAGAAAGGCATCGCAGCCCCATTGCTCATGACCCCAGCCTATATCGACAGCTCACGGGATGTTTTTCCTATCGAATTTTTAAACATTAAACTAGTGCACCATACCGTATTCGGAGAAGATATCTTCGAAAACCTGGATATCGATCAATCGGATCTACGACAGCAGTGCGAACGGGAACTGAAAGCCAAACTCGTCGGCCTCAGGCAGGGATACATATCGGCCGCTGGCGATCAAAAGATACTGGCCAGGGGATTTTCAGATTCTTTTGCCGGCTATATGCCCCTATTCAAAGCAATTATTATGCTGCTGGGCCGGACTCCCCCGCAGGATAACCGGGAAATATTGTCGGTACTGGCGGAGGCAACCGGAATCCGGATGGATGCCTACAAGCAGGTGATGGCTCTGAAAGGCCGGCAAACCAAACCAACTATCGATAAACTGAACCTGGTTTTCGAAGACTATTACAATATCATAGAGCAGTTGGGAGAGATGATCGATGCGCTTGAAAAATAGGCTGAAAGTCTTTTTGGCAGTTTGGGTTTTGGTACTCAACGGCGCATCCGCGCTTTATGCCGTTGACATCCCGCGGCTGCCGCCGGCGCCCGTCGTCGACCTGGCCGGTATCATCGATAATTCTGTGGAAACCAAGATCAATCGATATTTGAGAGAACTTGAGCAAAAAACATCCGCCCAGGTTGCCATTCTGACGATTAAAAGCCTCGAGGGGCAGCCGCTGGAAAGTTTTTCAATTTCCATTGCCCATGACAAGTGGAAACTTGGTCAAAAAGGCAAAGATAACGGCGCACTGGTATTGGTATCCGTGGGCGATAGAAAGTATAGAATCGAGGTTGGCTACGGACTGGAGGGTATATTGCCGGACAGCCTGGTCGGTAGTATCGGCCGGCAATATCTGGTGCCTTATTTTAAAAAAGGCGACTATTCCAATGGTATATATGCTGCCGCCATTATCATCGCCAACGAGATTGCCAGTGACGCCGGGGTAAAGATTTCCGGGTTGCCGGAAGTCAAAAAAAACCAAGCACACAAAACCCGCAATAAATCTTCCGGCCCTTTCGGTAAAATTATATCAGTATTAATTTTTTTGGTCATTTTTTTCATTTTTATCAGAAATCCCAGATCTTTTCTGGCCTTGATGCTGCTATCATCCCTGGGCGGTCGGCGCGGTCACTGGGGCGGGTCCGGCGGTGGCTTCGGTGGGGGCGGTTTCGGCAGTTTCGGGGGCGGGGGCGGAGGATTCGGCGGTGGGGGCGCGTCGGGAGGATGGTAGGAAAGAATGAATAATGACAAATGAATAATAAAAGCATCCTATCTATTTTTAATTAATTCAGCCCAAAAAGAAATTTGATAAATTTATTTGATTAATATAAATAATATGATGGAGCGAAGCGACTTCCATCATTATTCATTAGTCATTATTCATTAGTCACTCCTAAGGTTCGTCATTATTTATTAGTCATTCCTAAGGTTCGTCATTATTCATATTCATTCCAAAAAATCGTCATTTTACAGGGAGGCGAAATGTCAAATGCGTTGAAAGTTGTGTTGATTATCTTGGGTATCACCGTATTATTTATGATCTTCATGGGCGGTAAACTGATTTCCGGGTACAACCATGTAATCACCATGGAGGAAAATGTTAAAGGTAAATGGGCCCAGGTGGAAAATCAGCTAAAACGCCGCTATGATCTGATCCCGAATCTGGTCGAGACGGTGAAAGGCTATGCCAAACACGAAAAAGAAATATTTGAAAACATCGCCCAGGCCAGAACCAGCTATTTTCAAGCCAAGGATTTTAAGGGACAGATCCAAAATGCGAACCGCCTGGAAAGTGCTCTTTCGCGGCTGCTCTTGCTCCAGGAACGCTATCCGGATTTAAAGGCCAATCAATCGTTTTTGAGGCTGCAGGACAGCCTCGAGGGGACCGAAAACAGGATTGCCGTTGAAAGAAAACGCTATAATGATGCTGTTCAAATATTGAACACCTATATTCGAACTTTTTTTGGAAGATTTTACGCCCTGATGGCCGGCGTTGAACCGGCCGAATATTATGAAATCCCGCAGGCTGAGAAAGAAGCGCCTAAGGTTAAGTTTTAAAAGTCATCAAATTCATCTAAATCCTCATCAAATGGTATGACGTTCGCAGCAGCGGGCTTGGCATTCTGCGCGACGGTCCTTGGCGGCTGTTTAATCGAAGCCCCGGGTATTTTTTCCACCACGGCAGGCACAACTGTTTCATTTATCGGGTTTTGTTTTTCAGCCGTCCGTTTACCGCTGCCGATCAGACTCTTAAGTTCTCCAACAAAAACTTTCATCTGTTCCGCCTGGGCGATCAATTCTTCGGAGGCTGAAGCGGCCTCTTCCGAACTGGCGGCATTTTGCTGGGTTACCTTTTCCATTTCGGCTACTGCGACATTTACCTGCTCAATTCCCTGGGCCTGTTCATTTGAGGCTGCGGTGATCTCGCTGACTAACTCAGCGACCCGGCTTGAACTCTCGGTGACATTTTTAAAGGAAGTATTGGTATTATTTACCAGTTGAGAACCTCCTTTTATCTTGGCAGTGGTTTCATCAATCATGGAAGAGGTATTTTTTGCGGCTTCCGCCGCCCTGAGCGCCAGATTTCTGACTTCTTCCGCGACCACGGCAAATCCGGCACCGGCCTCTCCAGCACGGGCCGCTTCAACCGCCGCATTAAGGGCCAGCAGGTTGGTTTGGAAGGCTATTTCATCGATAGTTTTTATTATTTTTGAGGTATCCTCGCTGGATTGGGATATTTCATCCATTGACTCGGTCAGGTCCCGCATCGAGTCATCGGCTCCTAGAACGATCTGTTCGGTTTCTTTCACCAGACTATCCGCATGGTTGGCATTGTCCGCATTCTGTTTGGTCATGGCCGCCATTTCTTCCAGTGAAGCCGAAGTCTCCTGGATCGATGCCGCTTGTTCGGAGGACCCTTCCGCCAGGTGCAGACTTGTTTCAGAGATAATTCCGGATGCCTCCCAGGTTTTCTCGGACGCAAGGGATAGGCCGCCGACCAACTTGCCCAAAAGTGTGAAGATTATTTGTACATTTTTCCGCACAATATAGAGAGTTCCCAGGAAAAGAACGCTCAATGCCGCCAGCCCCCAAATAAGAAGGGTTCGCATGGTTGTCACTTTGGCGGCGGCCTCCTGGTCCATTAAGAACACTGCTTTATTCATCTCTTTGAGCAGTATAAGATTGTTTTGATTTATGTAATTCAATGACTCCGGACTCTTATTTTTGAGAAAATCTTTGGCCCGGCCCTGAAAATCGGCCCAAATGGATACCACTTTCTGAAGCTGGTCAACGACGGTATTGCTATCATTTGCAGGTAGCTGCGCGAATTTTGTTCTTTTCAAATCAAGCGGTGCTTTACCTCCATGTGTCAGGGCCACGAGGGTTTGGTCGAAAACGACGATGGTACCGTTCACCTTGTCGGCCGGCAGGGATTCTTTGGCAAAAAGCAGGATTTCCTTGGTCATTTTTTGGCTCAGCATGCGCTGGCGTCCGGCTAGATTAATGATGACGCTGTCATTTTTCTGCTTGCCTTGCATTTGCAGGACCAGGCCGACTAAAAATATCGCGATCAGAAATTGCATGAAAATGGCCAGATAAAGACGCGTTGAAACCTTCATAACACTCCTCCTGATTTTCCTATGATTCGATAACACCGCTCGTGAAAGCGCTATAGTCTATTAAACACAAGTTTCGGCCAATTCCGCTAAATCTTTAATTCAGGTCAAATTAAGCGCGGGCAGATGATATACCATGAGGAAATTTTGGAATTTGGATTGCGGATTTAAGGTATTCTGTCTATTTTATAATGGATAGTGCGACCTGTCGGGTCGTAGCTCGAAGAGCGAAGCCCCAAGCCTGAAGCGAAACCATAAATCTTCAATATTCAATATTCATTTCCGGCTTGCCCGGATTGGGATTTACTCGGAGGTATCCGGAAGCGGTTCGACCGCTGCATTAGGTTGGAGCTTTTGGGTGAGCTTGTGCAGATGTACGCCGATATAAAGCATGCAGAGGTGAACCGAAAAAAAATAGAACAAGGCGCCGTCCCGGGAATTCAGACCCAGGAGAAAAAACAATACAGCGCTCCATAAAAGCAATTTCGTTTTCATTCGGTTGGTTCCGCCTTACAACAAATAATAAGGTTAATCCAGCAAACTCTATATCGGCGAAACCATATCAAACTTTAGATCAAAATAGCCCGGACTATTGTTTAACGTCCTTCAACATGCCCGGGACTGCGCAAAGAATTAAAAGATCTCCTACCGGCCCGTTGCATAGTAACGTGACACTCGAAAGGATCATCGTATAGAGGCGCACTTCAGTATGCACCATGACCGCGCTCAAAGTCTGGGGGTTGACAATAAAAAAAAGCAGGTTGCCGACCGCAGCAATCAGAATCCCCAATACAGCCCATTTTCTCAGGTTCCAAATCCCAATGCCAAAAATAACCAGGGGCACAATGCTCAATAAATTTTTATAGGCCATCAGTTGAAGGATATTTTCCGGTTCAACCGGTTCATAGGCCAGCCAGATGAAGGCTTTGAGAAGCGCAAGCCAGCCGACGGCCCAAATTGTCCATGGAAAGCCGGCTTCCATTCTCTCCGGTGGAAAGATTCTAAATTTGCTGGTTGTCACCCTGTGCTCCTATTTTATTCAGAGTAATACACCCTGCAAAACAGCCTGTGGCAGGGATACAGATATTTTTCATGAGTGCTGAATTTTGTCGGGAGATCATAGCTCCGACGGATTGATTTTAATTTACCGCGCGAGAATATGCTATTCACTCATTAAAGTCAATTTTAATCGGGCAAATTCACCAGAGACAAGACGACAGCAAGAACCCTGGCCCAGAGAACTCGGCTTTGGTTCACCCCAGATGTGTGATGCAGGTAGCAACTTTTACCAGCAGTGTTCAGGTTTCAGGTGTCAGGTGTCAGCAACTGAAGTCGACCTTCCGGATGGGAATCGCTCATGAATTGAATTTTTTTTTCATCGCTGGTAAATCTTAGACCCAACCCAATCAGGGTTCGGGACTCAGAATTCGAATTTTACTGACACCTGAAACCTGACACCTGTAACCATAAATAACTAAGACAGAAGGCATAGCCAATTGTCTCTGACCTGGCCCAAAAGACCTGTTTTCCGTGACAAAATAAAAAAGAACCGCCCCGTCAAACCGTAAGGTAGTGGGTGCCGCAAGATATAAGGATCAACTTTAACGCATCAGGTTTTTGGCGATTTGCCCGACTTCTTCACTGGCTATGGCTTCCAGCTTTTTGCGGACGGTCCTCGAATAATACTCGCGCTCGGTTTTGGTAAAAGCAATGCCATCCCGCTTCTTGAAGATCAACTCTTTTTGTTTGGGGGAAAACAGCCGATCCAGATAGACATCGAGATTCACAGCTCGCGATGGTGCAGTTCGGACTGGATCCGCCTGAAGTTGGATATTGCCGGACAAGTAGCTGGTCAGGGATCTTTCCAGATCCTGGATGGAGATCATCATGCCGCTGCTCAATTGAAATTCACCCGCCGATAATAGATCATCGTATTTTAGTTTCAGCGAAGCTGCGATCCGATCAAGGTTGCCGGGTGGCTTAAGTTTTTGAATTTTAAATATCGTTGCACTAACCAGAAGCAGCTTTTCCAGGTTTTGCCTTTTCGGGCTCGTTTCCCAGTAACGCGAAAATAGTGCTTGAGAATTCAGTGACAGTCCCCGGCGGGCGCAGATGGCAAGAACCGCTGGAAATCTGGCGACGACGTCAGCATCTCCGGCACTTGCCAGAGCGTCCAGGATAATTACGATCTGGTTCTCATTGATTTTTTTCTGCCCCGAGTCCTTCAGCAACGAATCCAGAATCTCTAAAGCGGATTCTGAACCGGAGCTGTTATCAGGGGCTTTGTTCAGCAGGAAGTTTATGGGGATTTCCTCCGTGTACGGATTGAATTATCAGCGAGACAGGTAGAAATCTTGCCGGATAAATCCGCCGGCGCAGCGTCGTGCCAATTGGATAACTCACTGATTAAGCATGTGATAGTATAACCCGGTTATCCACAAAAAGCAAGGGAAGGGCATTTCTCGCCTGTCTCGGTTTCGGGCTGCACGGAGGCAGGGGATGGTAAAGAATCGGAGTCCAGAGGGCCTGGCCTTGGTTGCACCCCAGGGGAACGGTGTTTATCTTAGACTCCAAATGGAATAATGGAATGATAGAATGATGGAACAATGGATTATTGGAAATCGAGAGCGGATGATGGTCTGATTTTACATACGGATCCGTGGCATCCTGATTTAGGTAGATCCCGTTCAGAAAATCCCAGCTTTCCAACATTCCAGTATTCCAGCACTCCACTCCCGCTGGCATCAGAATTCACGGCATCGCCGATTGTCTCTGATCCCCGATGGCGGATGTCTCCATTGCTGGAATAATTACAATTTGGCAGGGTAATTGTATCTTTCGATACAATATCTATTGCTGGTAGACTTTTTGGCGCGCCGTGGCGGCCTTGTTTAGGGTGTCGACATGGATATCCACATAATCAAAAACCCGGGCCTTTTTCTTGCCGGGCGCCGGCCGCAGGACTCGGCCAAGGTACTGCAGCACCCGCCCGCTAAAACGTATGGGGGTGGCAAGAAACAGGGTTGACAAATCCCGGCAGTCAAAGCCCTCGCCGATGAGCTGGCCCGTGGCAATAACGACCTTCGCTTTATGCTGATTTAGCCGCTCGATGACGTTTTGCCGCTCCTCCATGCTCAGATCGCCGGTCAACAGTTCAGCTTCAACATTAAAGCGAAACTTCAACAAGGCCCGCAAATTCTCGCAATGGGCCTTGCGATCGGACAAAACCAGGCATATTCCGGCAACGTTGACCGTCTCGCCGGCAACATCCCCGGCAATCAGAACGTTGCGATCCGTATCAGCGGTCAGTTCGGACAACATCTTGCTGTACTCGTTTACCGGATCATAGTAGGGCTTGAAGTCGGTTTTGCGCACGATGACCTCAGCCGTCAGGACATCGCCGGTTTCGATCAAATGCTTTTTGTCAACCTCATGATGTACATCTCCAAGATGCCAGAAAATAAGCTTGGACAGCTTGTCCCGCCGCCAGGGGGTGGCCGATAGTCCCAGCATAAATTGAGAATCAAAACCGGTCACGGCTTCCGTAAATGTGCGACTGGGACACCGGTGGCATTCATCCACCACCAGAAATCCGATTTGTTCGGCCACTTCCTCAACACATTTGTAGAGGGATTGGACCAGGGCTATCGTAATTTTTCCACCGAGTTGCTTTTTGCCGCCCCCGATCAATCCGACCCTGGCGGCATCGATTCCAAGAAACGATTCGATGCGCGAGGTCCACTGGGCGGCCAGATCTCTGGTATGCACAACAATCAGGGCCGGCTGCCGGCGCCTGGCGATCATATAAAGCGCCATGATGGTCTTCCCGGAGCCGGTCGCGGAGCTCAGGGTGCCGAAGTCTTTAGCCAGCATGCGATCCACCGCAGTCTGCTGAAACGGGCGCAAAGTGCCGGTAAAGTCGAATTGAACAGGCGCCAGGTTCCGTCGCTGGTCTTCGATCCGGTAGGCAATATCATGTTTGCGGCACAATAAAATCAGCTGCCGCATGAATCCCCGTGGAATCCACAACCCGGCCGGCCCCACCCGGTCGTAGAAACGCAGCTCCCGGGGGGTGCCCCGGTTCCAGCGCCCCATTCGCTCATTTTCGAGCCATTTTGGATTTAGAATCTCCAGCTTCTGGGTCAAAATTGAGAGCAGATCCGGCGGCGTATTTTTGAGCCTTAAATTATTGGTTATGGTAATCGTAAAGTCAGACATCGCTGGTGAAATGACTAATTTCTAATGAATAATGACTAATGATGGTATCGCTGCGCTCTGTCTATCAGAGGACAGAAGACAGAAAACAGAAGTCAGAGGTCAGAGAACAGATAACAGATGACAGATGACAGAAAACAGAAATTTCTTCTTCAAGACGTCCTCCTCAATCCGTAATGCCCTATGCGCTTAGCTCTATATGCCCTGCCCCAGATTTTATTCCCTCTATCCATCCCCCGAACGCCGAATGCCGAATGCCGAACGCCGGCTCTTTCTGCCCCATGCCCTTTGCACCCTGCGCCCAGCCCTCGGCCCTCCGCCCTAAGCCCTCTGCGCCATGCCCTACGCGCTCTGCCCTTTATTCCACCTTATACCTTACACTTTATACCCTATACCTTACACCATCCACCTCGTACCTTCCACCCAGTATTTTTGAGCCCGCGCCGAACTCCGAAACCCGAGTGCCGAATGCCGAACACCGAATGCCGAACGCCGTGCACCGAATGCCGAAGTCCGGCTTTTTCAATCCGCAATCCGCAATCCGCATTCCGCAATCCTCAAAGCTTCCCCCGTTCCTGCATTATTCGGATATAGGTTTCCGCTCCCGTTTTAGGTGGTTCGTAGAGCTGATCTTCGGGCTTTTTAATTAACTCGATGGCATCCACCGGGCAGGTCGTCACACATAGCCCGCAGCCGATGCAGCGATTCAGGTCAATGGTCGATATACCATCGACGACTTCGATAGCATCTATCTGGCAGCGCTCCACACAGGTTTCACACCCTGTACATTCGGCCTCGTCGACCCGGGCGAAATAGTTGCTTTGCACCATTTCGGCCGGTGATGGATGCATCTTCAACGACCGCAGCACCCCGCAGCAATCGCCGCAGCAGCTGCACATGCCGCCGACTTTCTGGGAGTTGAAAGGCTGCATAACCAGGCCCTCCTCCTCGTTCTTTTTGACAATCGCCTTGGCCTCCTCGATCGTGATATAACGCCCCATGCCGGTCTCCACATAATACTCGGCATGGGAGCCGAAGGAGAAGCAATTTTCGACCGATTTATGGCATTCTTCGCCGGCCAGTTTCTTGGTCGATCGGCAGATACAAGGCGCAATCGATATTTTATCCTGCTTGTCGATAATCTGAAGTACATCCTCATAGGGCGCAACCGGGTAATCGGCGACCAGCTGCCGGTTGATGGGGACCGTTCGCAGGACCGGTGTTTTAAAAGATTGGATGGTTTTCCCGAAGGCGGTTTTGAAGTACTCTTCATGATCCCGGGCAAATTCTTCATCCATTTTGCCCAGCTGAAATTCGAAAATACCAACCACGTAAGGCACGGCGGCATAGAGGGATTGCTCACCCTTGCGTTTGCGGAATAAAAGTCCCTTTTGAGCCATGGTTTCCATCATGGCACCAATTTCAGCCGGATCACGGTTAAGTTGTTGGGCGACGTCAGCCGGTTTTTGCAATAGCGGCGACAGCTGCAGAAACAGCTCGGCCTCACTCTCGGTGAACAGCCTCTCGAGCAGGCGAATTTCAACTTTACTTTCCGTTGCCGGGTAGCCTGTCGCCAGATCATCCAACCGCGCCCTCAGTTTTTCGTAAATGTTTTCCATCAATTAACCTCCTATTAAGCCTTCAAATGTTATTTCTTTGCATTTCATGAAAAAATTATATTATCACGAAAACACAAAAGTTGGAAAACACGAATAATACATTGGCTTTTTTTTCGTGCTTTCGCCATTTCGTGCTTTCGTGATTGATCTGTTATGATTCTACTCCTCCGACAGATCGGTGCCGGATGGCGAATAATTTTTCATTTTTGGATAAACGCCTCGACGAATTGCAGTATAAACCGGCCATATTGATCGACGGAAACCCTTCTTTTGGCATATTTGCGGCGCTTAAGATACCAATCCTGCAGCATCGCTTTGATGACGCTTGCTGTCAGCTGAGCATCGGACAATAAGAAGGCCCCCTGGCTTTGTCCCTGCTGGAGGATATCTGCCAGTAATTTTTCGGTATACAGTTCACTGGCGATAGCCAGATCCTGTTCTTTTCTGGAAAGATTTTTAGCCTCCATGTAGGAAAAATAGAACCAGGGTTGCATGGCCTCGCTTAAATATAAATGGGTCAGGATCGCCGCCCGCAGCCTGGCCACCGGTGTGTTTTCCCGGTCGATTCTATCGTCCAGGACCCGTTTGGTTACGGCACGTCTCTGGTTCTGCAGCATCGCCAGCAGTTCTTCCTTGCTGGCAAAATAAGCGTACAAGGCTCCCAGGCTCAGGTTGGCCTCACGGCTGAGATCCCGCATACTCATGGCCTGAAATCCTTTGCGGTTGCTGATTTTAAGAGTGGCGCTGAAAATCCGCTCCAGGTTTTCGACGACCTTATTTTCTTTTTTAACCCGAATTGAGCTGCGGTTTTTTTGATAAACCTCCCGACAAAGGTCAAATTTCGAGAAGTTTATTTGTTTTTGAAATTCAGCGTAGTCCATCTGGTCCTGCATGCCATGTTTAAGGCATATAAAGTTGGATTCTCCATACAGAGCGGGTGGAGGCTCATCTTTGGTTTTTTCAGTTATTGGTTATTTGTTATTAGTTATTGGAAAATCATAATAGCACCATATTAATTATTGCATCGAAAGTGATTTATAAAAATCGATTCAATTCCTTTGGAACTATTAACGAATAACCAATAACGAATAACGATTACTTAATTTGCCGCCCTTCGTATTCTTTCAAGATGCGTTTTGCCACGGACACTTTATGAACCTCGTCGGCCCCGTCGTAGATACGGGCTGCGCGCTCGTGGCGAAAGAAAAATGCCAAAATCGTATCGTCGGTCATGCCCAGTCCACCGTGGACCTGCAGGGCACGGTCGATGACCTTTTGCATCGTATTGGCCACGACGAATTTAATCAAAGATATTTCGTTGCGGGCTTCTTTTTTGCCGGCGGTTTCAATCATCCAGGCCGCATGCAGCACCATAAGCCGGGCAGCCTGAATGTCGGCCGCACATTCGGCGATCCATGACTGAATGATCTGCTTGGTGGCCAGCTTGCGGTTGGGCGCAATAATCCGGTCCCTGGCGCGGGCGGCCATCAAATCGAAAGCACGGTTGCAGATACCGATCCAGCGCATGCAATGATGGATGCGACCGGGACCGAGACGCTCCTGGGCGATGACAAAACCATGGCCTTCTTCGCCGAGCAGATTTTTGCGGGGAACCCGACAATTCTGGTAAAGGATCTCGCCATGGCTGAAATAGTCTTCGCCGGCATGGCCCATCACCGGGATATTGCGCACCAGGTTAAATCCCGGGGCATCGGTGGGAACGATAATCATGCTCGCCTGGAGATAGGGACCGGCCTCGGGGTTGGTCACGGCCATAACAATTGCAAAAGCGGCCCCGTCGGCGGAAGAGGTATACCATTTCTGGCCGTTGATGACATAGTCATCGCCATCTTTGACTGCGGTAGTGTCCAACATGACCGGGTTGGATCCGGGCAATTCCACTTCGGTCATGGAGAAGCAGCTGCGGATTTTCCCATCCACCAGTTGCGGCAGATATTTTTCTTTTTGCTCCTCGGTACCGAATTGATGCAGTATTTCAATATTGCCCGCATCCGGCGCCTGGCAGCCAAAGACCAGGTGACCTAAGGGCGAGCGCCCCAGCGCCTCCGAGACCAGCGCGTGCTCGATCAGGTCAAGCCCCATTCCGCCATACTCCCGCGGGTGATTGGGTGCCCACAGCTCCATCTGCTTGACCATCTTGCGTTTTTCCTCGATTGCCGGAAGCAGGCTGCGGGCCGGCTTGGCCATGAATTCCGGCTCCAGGGGAATCAGCTCTTTTTCCACAAACTCGTCAATCATACCGAGAATTGTCTGCATCTTTTCTGAAACGGCAAAATCCATCTGTCCTCCTAGTCCGGACAAGCCGGAATTGAAAATTGAAGATTGAAGATTTGTTGATGTCGCTTAACTCCGCCTCTACAATGAATAATGAATAATGCCAAATGACTAATGGTGGAAGTCGCTGCGCTCCATCATTGGATTATTCATGCAGCTTGTGTAATCCTTCTTAAATCGATAGAATTCATTAATTTGACATTTGTCATTATTCATTATTCATTTATTTCACCGGTATGTCAGCAATCTTTCATCGCCCTCCAGTTCCAGGTGCGTTACGTCATTAAAGACCGCCAGCATAGTACCCCGTTTGTTATATTTGATGCGGGTGGCGGAGGCATTCATCAGCTGCCATGATACTTCCAGGGCTTTGGCGTCGGATAAATCGAGTGCAAACTGCACGGCCACGGATATCGGTCCGCCTGAAGTAAAAATCGCAATTTGCTTTCGGGACCCATGCCGGGCGGTTAATTCATCCAACCCTTGCCTTACCCGCTGTTTAAAATCATGCCAGTTGGGAATCCCGTCGGCCTGGTAGCTGCCTGAAATCCAGCGGTTCATCACCTTGGCGAAAACCCGCTGAAATGCTTTTTTGTCGCCGGCAATATGCGCCGCGTCGTTGGGGATTGACGGATCCGCCTGTGCCAATTCAGGCACCAGGGCCTGCCAGACGGCAACCGAGTCGTATTCGTTGAATGCATCGCAAATGTTTGGTTGGGGGGCCGCAAGCCCGTGCTTGCTGCAATGGTCAAGATATTCCTGGGCCGTTTTTTGCTGGCGCTCCATTTCACCGAAGTATATGGCATCGAAAGATTTACCGGTCTGCACCAGGTGCCGTCCTAAAATCTGCGACTGTCTGACGCCATTGGGTGACAACCGATCATAGTTCTCTTCCCCAAAAGATGCCTGCCCATGCCTGAAAAGATAGATTTCACTCATTAGAAGCTGGTTATTGGTTATTGGTTATTGGTTATTGGTTATTGGTTATTGGTTATTGGTTATTGGTTATTGATTTATATAACCAGGGATATTGATAGTCAAGAAAAAAGAACGAACGTTCGTTTTTTTATTGACACCGGCCACATCCCCGGCTATGGTCTTTTATTATGAAGATACTGGTCTGCGTTAAACAAGTGCCCGAGTCGGAGAGCCCGATCCTGATCGATGACGGGGAGGCCTGGATCCAGCCAGATGAAATTTGCGATTATAAGATGAATCGGCTGGATGAATTCGCCGTCGAAGAGGCCGTATTGATTAAAGAGGCATTTTCCGGCACAAAAATTGATGCGCTCAGCGTGGGGCCGGATCGCACGAAAGAAGCCGTCAAACGCAGTATCGGCATGGGGGCTGATGCCGGGATTCACATCGACACCGAATCCGAGCAATATCACAGCTCCTTTGAAATTGCCGCCTGGATTGCTGAATACGTCCGCGGCCAGGCCTATGACCTGATTCTCACGGGTGCCATGTCAGAAGACAATATGCAGGGGCAGGTCGGCCCGATGCTTGCAAAACAGCTCAACCTGCCCTGTGCTACGGCCGTGATCTATGAACGGATTGGATCGGATGGAAAAACCATCTACCTTGAACGGGAAATCGAGGGCGGCCAACGAGACACATTAGAATTGCCGCTGCCGGCGGTCTTAACCATTCAATCGGGTATTAACACCCCGCGCTATCCATCGCTTTCGAACCTGCTGCGGGCCAATCGGCAGAAACTGAAAAGGTCCAGGGCCAAAGACCTCGTGCGCCCCGCACCCCGTGAAGAGCTTGCTAAACTGGCTTATCCCGAACAGACGCGCTCAGGCACGGTGTTAAAAGGCACGGAGAAGGAAAAAGCGAAGCAGCTGATCCGTATTCTGCGTGAAAAAGCCTTATTGACCTGATCAAAATAGAATGGGAAATACCGCACAATGACAAACATTATTGCAGTCATCGCCGAGCATGCCGAAGGTTGTGTAAAGCCGGTGACTTTCGAGCTTGTCGCCTTTGCCAAAAAGCTTCCGGAGGCCGAATCACTGCCCATCCAGGTGTTGATCCTTGGTGCCGATATCCAAAACCCGGCCCGGGAAATTGCACAGGCGAGCGGCCTGGATGTGGTGGGCTATGAAATTCCGGCAATGCCCGTCTACAACGGTGAGCTGTACAATCAGATCCTGGTGCGGCATTTTAGCGGAGCCCCACCCCGGTATGTGTGTATTGCCCACACATCCAGCGGAGCGGACTTTGCGCCGGCCCTGGCGATTGAATTAAACGGCGCCTGCATCAGCGGAATAGAAGATTTGCTGATATCGGAAAAAAGGGTGTGCTTTGCCCGCCCGGTTTACGGAGGCAAAGTAATCGCCCATATTCGCCCGCCGGCCGCCACATCCATTCTGACCATTCAACCGGGAATTTTCAAATCCGACCCGCCATCCGATCAAGAACCGGGCACGGTTGACATCCGGCCGGTGTCGCCTACCCCCCGGTGGTGGCAATCCAAGGGTGTAAAACAAATGGCCATGGATACCCAGGGGATTGCGGAAGCCGATATCGTCGTGGCCGCCGGCCAGGGCATCGGTGACCGGGAAAACCTTGACCTGATAGATCAGCTGGCCTCGATATTCAGTAAATCAGCGATTGCCGGATCCCGCATCGTGTGTGATCTTGACTGGTTGGCGTATGGCTGCCAGGTGGGAGTAACCGGTACCACTGTATCTCCGCGGCTATACATGGCCTGCGGGATTTCAGGAGCAATCCAGCACGTCACGGGCATGCGTGGATCCGAATTCATTGTGGCCATCAATAAGGATCCGTCCGCCGCGATTTTTCAGATAGCCGATATTTGTGTCGTGGAAGATCTGACCACATTCATACCGACCCTGATTGAAACCTACCAGCAGTCACGAAATTGAGGGGTTCGGGGATTGCGGAATTGAGGAATTCGGGAATTGAGGAATTGGGGGATTGAAGGAATTATTATCCTGGCGGATAAATAACCAACTCTGTCATGCCGGACTTGATCCGGCATCTAGGTATTTTCTAGTTGGCCGCCAGCGCGGCAATGACGGTCTTTAGTTATTTATCCGCCGTAGCAAAAGCACAGGGACGGCAGTGGTTCAGTGCGCCCCTTTGAAAAAGTACAATGGCAGTCAATTTAAATTCTGGCATGTCGCTTATAAACCATATCGTTACACAGAACCAAATTGTAGGGTGGGCTGTGCCCACCAAACAAGGCTGATTTCAACTGTTAATAGATGGTAAAGCGCTCCCTACAAAAACAACATACGATATTCGTCTTGACGCTCAAGTCAAAAATGATAGTATTCCGCAAATATTCATTCTTCAATCTTCAATATTCAATTCAAAGGAGGCATTATGGTAGATTTTTCCCTGACGAATAAAGTTGCTCTGATCACAGGCGCCAGCCGCGGCATCGGCGAAGCGATTGCTCTGGCGTTGGCTGAGCATGGCGCCCGCTGTATTCTGGTCAGCCGTAAAATCGAGGGGCTTCAGGCCGTTAAAGAAAAGATAGAGCAGCGCGGCGGTCAGGCGGACGCCATCGCCGGTCATACCGGCAACCTGGATCAGATAACCCAATTGTTCGAACAAGTCGGATCCCAATACGACCGCCTGGACATCCTGATCAACAATGCGGCGACCAATCCCTATTTCGGCGAAATGCTGGGAGCAAGTGAAGCGGCTTGGGACAAAACCAATGACGTCAACCTCAAAGGCCCGTTTTTCATCACCCAGCAGGCGGCTAGATTGATGGAGAAATCCGGCGGCGGTGCCATTGTCAACGTGTCCTCTATTAACGGCATTCGGCCCATGCCGACCCAGGGCATTTATTCCATCACCAAAGCGGCCTTGATATCGATGACCAATGCCTTTGCCAAGGAGCTGGCACCTAAGAACATTCGTGTGAATGCCTTGCTGCCGGGCTTGACGGAAACTCATTTTTCGGAAGCACTTATTAAAAACGAGGCGATCTATAACTATGCCCTGCAGCACATCCCCATGCAGCGGCACGCCCAGCCGAGCGAGATGGCCGGGGCCGTGCTTTATCTGGTATCAGATGCGGCATCATTTACGACCGGCACCTATATAATCTGTGATGGCGGCAACCTGGCCTGATCGCCGGATGGAGTGGTGGGGTGGTGAAGCGATAGGGTGATGGAGTGATGGAGTAGTGGGTGAAATGCTAATTTGCCACTGCAAACCGGGGATGGTAAGGCCGGTGACTATGTTAAACTAGTTGCATCCGAGGGTATTTTCTGAAAACGAAATCACAAAATACAAGCACCAAATGACAAATAAATCTCAAATTTCAATATCCTATGACCAAAACATCCACTGCATTTGTACCGCGGTACTGTGCCCCCGTTATACTACCGGAAATGATTCATGTGCGCTCACCTGTGGGCAGGTCACCTGTTTGGGATTTTGAATTTGAACAATTGGGATTTATTTGAGTTTTGGGATTTGGTGCTTGGAATTTTCATCAGAAAGTTTTCGAGTATTCAGCCAGCTAATTATTGCCAAAAACAAAACCTGGCTGCACAATGATAGCAATTTAGGGAGGATCTTATGTCGGTCTCAATCGAAAAAGACGGTCCCGTCACCATCGTAACCTTGAGCCGGCCGGAGGTGCGCAATGCGGTCGATCGCGCTACGGCCCGTGAACTTGTCGATGCTTTCGGCGCATTTGATTCTGATGATAACGCCCGGGTGGCGGTGTTTGCCGGCGATCGCGGCCACTTTTGTGCCGGCGCGGACTTGAAAAAGGTTGCTGCAGGCCAACCCAACCGGTTCGAACCTGACGGGGACGGCCCCATGGGCCCCACCCGCATGCTGCTGAACAAGCCGGTTATTGCCGCCATCGCCGGATACGCGGTCGCCGGCGGACTCGAACTGACGCTCTGGTGCGATATGCGGGTGATGGAGGAAAATGCCGTATTAGGGGTTTTCTGCCGGCGCTGGGGCGTACCGCTGATTGACGGCGGAACCGTACGCCTGCCGCGGCTGATCGGGTTGAGTCGCGCCCTGGACCTGATTCTAACCGGCCGGCCGGTGGAAGCCAAAGAAGCCCTGCAAATGGGGCTGGTCAATCGTGTTGTGCCCACCGGTCAAGCCCTTCAAGCCGCCTTGAAGCTTGCCCACCAGTTGGCCGCCTTTCCCCAGACATGCCTGAGGGGGGACCGCCTGTCGGCCATCGAACAATTCGACCTGCCCTTCGAAAAGGCCATGGCCAACGAATTTAAAATAGGACTGCAATCTCTGGAAGCAGAGGCCGTATCCGGGGCCACTCGCTTTTCCCAGGGAGCCGGACGCCATGGGCAATTTGAAACACCTGATGCCGAACTCTGATTTAAGCCTGTGACAGGGGTCGCGTGCGGCATTTTGAATGGCGCGATCGCAATAGGCGGCCCACCGGTAATTCTTCTCTACCTTTCATCACCTGCCGGGGTAACGGTATCCCGCGCATCATATCATCGCCTAATTTCTGGGTATTGACTCGAGAACTCGAAGAAACCACCTATAACACTCTTTTCTCATCAATCAACTCAATTCCCCGGATTTTCCATACATCGCCGTCCATCACGAAGGAAACCAGCGCATGGTAGCGGTTTTGCCGATAATGAGTATGTCCAAAATGGCTTACCGACCCGCTGACGGTCCAGGCGGCATCGGCCAGGAAGCCTTCGTTCGCCGACCGTTTGACCGCGCTGACGAAGAGTATCTTGACCTTATCCACATTGGCCCGGGCGCCGCCACGGTTTTCGAATTCCAGGGATTTTCTGTTTTCCAGGTAGATTTGGGTGAGTTGATCGCCGGTGACGCTTACGGCCAGGCGATCGTAAACCCGGTTCTCATCGCGCACGTCAAAGGCGCGATACACGTTGGTCAACAACCCCTCCAGGATGACGCTGGTGCGTGCGTTCGAGGGCGCCCACTGGGAAACCCAGGGCAAATTCAGGGGATAGGTGACAAACGGGTAGAGTGCAAATCCCAGGCCGACGATTCCCAGCAGCACCGGCCGGCGCAGAAGGCTGCGTCTGCGCACGGTGGCAACGAGCACCAAAACCGCGACAAGTGTAAACAAGGCAATGGAAATCACGGGCAATTCTTTTTTTTCAACGGCAATGGTTTCGATCACCGGCACCCGGTAACCGCTCAGTCGGCTTTTCCACTGCCAGCGATTCTCACCCGGCGACAGGATCATGGTCGCGCCGCCAAACGGATCGGTACTGCTGGCCTCGATCTTTTGGACCGCTTCTGAAAACAACCGCCACTCGATGAGTATGTCATCGGCCAGTTCCGGCGTTTCGTAGACCAGGGTCAGGCCGACAATACCCTTGTCAAGGCTCTCGGCAACCGGCGACGAGCGCAAAATCACCCCGGCCGCTCCCAGGCTGATGAAATCGGCCCGCGTCAGGACCGGTTGCGCCGGCTGCCCGTCGATGACCACCGGGTTGGCCGATTGAAACACCTCCAGGATCCCCTTTTTCACCGGCACTAGTGATCCAACGGGGATGCTGCCCATACCCGTGTCATCCACCCCCAGAAACTGCACCGCCGCCCGGGCCTGCATGAGAACTTCCAGGCGAACTTCATAGGGTTCCACCGACAGATAGCTCATCACCGGACTGGTCAATTGCCGCGCACCTTTGGGGCGCTGGCCGCCGGGCTGGGATTTCTGTGCGGCGGGCAATGCAAAGCGGGTGGCGATCTGCGTTTCGCCAAAGGCCAGCACGTCGGTTTTACCGGCCATGACATGCTGATTGAAAACGGCTGCCAGCACTGCGACCGCCAGTGCGCCGGCGGTATAGGCGCCGATCAACTTCCACCGCGGAGCAGCCCCGGCGGCTTTGGCTAGCAGCAGCAACAGTCCCGCCACGAAGAAATGACCTGCATCGACGGCCAGATTGAACATGAACAGGGCCGGCAGCTTTTGGTTTAGGGGCAGGTCCAAGGTGGATAATTCGTGGGCGTAAGCCAGGCCGTGCAGCAGTCCCAAAAAAGCTGTCAAGAACCAAAAGGCCTTGTCGGGCGATTGCCTGAGGGCGGCCCGGGCAGCCAGAAACACCACCAGCAGGCTCAGTATGTCGGCCAGCAACAGATCGGCACCGGGCAGCCCCAGGTCGGCCAGTACCATGGAAAGGGCCTGTCCGAACGTATATAGCAGGAGAACATAAAAAAGCTGCCGGGAGGGGAACAGCAACCAGAGAGCAATCACAAACAGGAGGTGGATGCCCATGAAGTTCAGGTGTTTCAGCCCGATCATGAAATGGTCGATGCACACCCGGGCAAGGGACCGGTGGGTGTCCATGAGCAGCCGCATGGGCACGTGGATGCCTTCCAGAGAGCGCAGAAACAGGCCCTGTCGAATGGTTCCGTCTTGCCATTGAACGGTCAGCGACGCACCGTTGCGCATCCACGGCAACAGCAGTTTGTCCCGGGCGGAAAGCGGTTCACCCGTGGTGATGGCCCTGGCCTGCACCACGATCCAGCCGGATTGGGTGATATATTCCAGCTGGGACACCTGAAAACGATCCGGAAAGATGGGGGCCCTGATGGCCCACACCCGAGCCTGGGTGGTGTCCACTTCCAGCAGGTAGCTTTTCTCCGACTCCTGGATCAACCGGGCCTTGGTGATGCCGACATCGTCGGCCAATGCCAGGGATGTGAATAGGAATATTGCAGCAGCAAGGGCGATGGTAAATGGGGAGGATAATCTTAAGACCGCAGATATTGTGGATTTAGGATTGCGGATTGCGGATTTGATGTATCGCTTCGCTCTGCCTTTTAAATCTCTGAGTATCATAAATCTAAAATCCAAATTCTAAAATCCAAAATTCAATTCCCTTCCACCACAATCTCATAATTTTTGATCAGTTCTTCGATCTTTCCGGATTGGCTTTCACGGCCCTTGGTCAACAGATAATCGGTTCGCAGGTATGACTCCATCTGTTCGAAGGGCGGCAGTTCAGGGTCGTGGTTTCCGTTGACGCGCACATAGTGGACCCCCTTGAAGGAATCAATAGGACCTTGCCACCGGTTCAACGGCAGTTCGAACACGGCCTGGGCAAAGGGTTTGCCAAAGATGCCGGCGGTGCTCTGAAAAGTTGACCGCGTGAAACGGTTGCCCAACAGGCTGTATTCGCCCAGTTTGGTAATATCGGCGGTACGTTCCAGCTGTTGAATGAATGTTTGCGGATCCTTTGGCCGTTCATTGCCGGCAAAGGAGAAATAGATCTGCTCGAATGAACGTGACGGCGACGTTAGATAGCGTTCCCGGTTGGCTGCGTAATAGGCGCGCAGTTGGGCCGCTGTCGGCTCGGGGATGATGTCGCTCAGGGAGGTTCGCATGACGTTGAGCAATCGTTTGCGGACGCGGTAATCGTTCTTGTCGAAGCCGCGCTGGTAGGCCTCCCGCAGCAGCACCTCATCTTCGATGTGGCTCTCGATAATCGATTGCCGCTGCTCGGGGGTAACCGGATGCCGGGTGATGCTCTCACGCTGCTGCACCAGCGCGTCAATGGTCTGGGTGGTGATGTGGATGGTTTCCCGACCCGGCGGTTTGAGATGGGTGTAAGCGACAAAGACGATTGTGCCTAAAAGAATAAAATGCAGTACCGAAGATTTAAGCAGAGATGCAAAAAAAGGTTTCATTTTATCCAATGCTGTTCTCTTCCATATACCGCTTCGAACATGAACAAACTGAATAACATAATTCCCGGAAAGTTGACATCACAATAAGGCCTCATAGCTGCCTCGATTGCAAAGGCTTCTGTATCCCGGATTTAGTCGAATTACATTGGTTTTAAGGCCTGATGGGGGCAGCCCTTGACATCGGTGTTAAAGAGATGTCAAAAGACTGTCCCCGCTGGTTTCCCTAATACCAGCCTGAGTTGCCTCAGAGACGCCCGATGATGTGAACTATTCCCGGCCGTCATCCACGGTCAGGGGGCTCAGGTAGTGCTTCTCGATGATGCCCTTTTTGCGCATGGCGATGCCGGTGAGGCACTCCCGGACGATGCGGTTGGCGTTGAGGCCCGAGACGTAGGTCGGGTCGCGCTCCGGTGCGAACTCGACCAGGTCGAAGCCGATGACATTGCTCTCCGCGCACAGCCGGCGCACGATCGGAAACGCCTCGCGCGGCGTCAGCCCACCGGGCTCGGGTGTACCCGTGCCGGGGACGAAGGCCGGATCCAGCGTGTCGATGTCGAAGGATATGAACAGGTACTCGGGGCCGTCGTTGGCCTCCTTGATGATGTCTTCCATCACCGCATCCCAGCCGCGCCGCTCGATCTCGGCCATGGGGTGGTAACGGAATCCCTCCTTGCGCATCCATTCAAAGGATTCCTTGTCCGGGTAGTAGCCTCTCAAGCCCACCTGGATGTAGTTCTTGCCCGGAACGTGCCCGTCGAGGATCAGTCGCTTGACCCAGGCGCCGTGGGTGATCATGTGACCCAATGCCATGGTCGCGTCGTAGTGCGCGTCGAAGTGAATGACGCCAACCTTGCCCTTGCCGTAGACATCGGTCACACCGGCGACGTTGGGGTAGGTCAGTGAGTGATCGCCGCCGATGATAATCGGGATCGTGTGCTTGCCGTTCTTCAGCTTGACGGAGGCAATGTCGCGGACGTATTTGCGGATTTCGTGCACGCTGCGCTCGGTGCTAAAGGGATCGACCGGTGCGTCGCCGTAGTCGACGATGGTAAGGTCCGTGAAGGGATTGATCATGGTGCCCATATGGGGCATCGAGTACTCGCCCCAGGTCACATATTCGTAGCGCGCCTCTCGAAAGGCCGCCGGACCCCGCGAGGCGCCCCGCGACCCCAGGCCCATGTCCGTGTGCGCGCCCATGATGACCACCTCCACCTGGCCGGCCTCGAGATCTGCGGGAACTAGCGCCACCGGCAGCCTGAAGAAAGTGGGAATGCCCTGCCAGCCGAATCCGCCCCAGGTCCGCTGGATGTTGATGGGGCCGGGCTCCCGCCCTTCGCTCAGGTCGTCGCGGATCAACTTCCAGAGATCGTAGGTCGGGTCCGCCTTGTCGAGGGGAATGACCGGCTGGACATCATGGGGTGCCGGTGCTTTCTCCTTGTCGCTGGTCGGCGTGTCGTCCAAAAACGCATATACGGCGGTCGAAAATGAGCCAAACACGGCAATCACGAAAATATAAAAACACACTTTAACCATTACTGTCCTCATTTTAGCACTCATAATTTTCTCCTTTGTGTTTCGACAGGATCATTGAACACTATATCAGGAAGATAATAAATCTATCCCGTTTGGTTTTTGATCAATTAGGGTAAACTACTATGGCAAAAGCCAGTTAATACCCCACTTGATGGTCCAATCGGCGGCGCCATCCGGGCGAACAACGTTGTAATAGGGTCCGGCAAACAACTCGAGGCCGTGGCCGCCTTTTAGTGCAATCATCTTACTAACAGCCAAACCCAGCGGAACTGTCCACGCGTCGTCTGCGTCAGCGTCCCAGTTGTAGGTAATCATGTTGTTGTAGTGAATGGTCCAGGCGTCGGGGAGGTTGTAGAAGATCATCGGCTGCAGCATGCTGGTGCTAAACCCATCCTCGTCGCCCCACACGTGCCCGGCGATGAAAGCGGTGGAAATGCTCTCACCGATGTCGCCGACCAGCACCGCGACGGGCCCCCACCCCAGCCGGGGCCGGCGAGATCACTGTCGGTCCGGGTTTTGAGCGAAACCATCGGCCCGATGCCCCATTTCCAGGGGTCATCGGTGCGGGGTGAGAAGAAGAACTGGAGCAGCGAATCGCTCAACCCCCACGTGCGACCGTCGTCCGAAGGCGTCGGCTCACCCAGGATGGATTTTTGCCCGCCCTCTGCCATACCGAGGATGGGAATGACCGCGCGATTCACCAGATTGAATCCCAGGTCCTCGAAGGGGATGGCATAGACCGGCTGGAGTTGGAAACCGTAGCTGGTTTCGTCTTCGTCCTCGCCCGTATTGAAATTGACATCGTTGTCGGTCATCAAAGCCTTGATGTTGGCCAGGGGGTCCTGAAGTTTGCGCGCCATCTCGGCAGCGCCTTCGTCAGCGTCGCCGCCGTTTTTCTCTTCCGCCAGAGAAACGGATGGGGTTGCTGCAAGGACGATTAGAAAAAATAGTGATAGAATTCTCCCGCTCATACTTCATCCTCCTTCATATTGTAATGAGCGCAGAACAGAGAGCACTCGCAATTTAGTTTTATTTTCTACTATCCCGATTGATAACAACGTGAACTTTTTCCAGTGTAACAAATCCTTGTTTGACCACGTCGTTTAGATCCGGCAAAAATGCTGCAATGCGTTCATAGATTCCTCCTGCAGGGTGTCACAATCGTCAAGATAACCATCGCCTGTGGTTGCTGCAACGGCGACGAATTGTTTTTCAGTCTAATTACTCTGCCTTGAAAAATAATAGATCAGGTGATCGGCGCAAACGGGTAGCGGAATCTTTCATTTCAAACTTAAACGCACGGAACGCTGCCTGCGTCGAAGCCAGCGATCGCCTGAAAAAACTAAGGGGTCGCGTCTTCATTCTTCACTCTATGTCAAAAATGAAAACGCGACCCCTTTGTTTTTATGGCATCTATATTTGAATTGCACCAATTCTTATCAGAGTCGAAACGTTATGAAAAAGATAAGCTGTAAAATGTTTAAATATTTTCCTTGTTGACCCGGTTGAATATTTTTTCTATATTTCTCCCATCCTTATTCATCATATATTCTGACCGATTTATACAAGACAACGCAAATCCCGTCCGGGGGAGATTGGGTAAAATGCAGTATGTCTTAAAATAAATAGCCGGGTTGCCTATTCATGGCAGCCTGGCTTTTTAGTCTGGGGAAAGGAGGGCTGACGATTGAGCGTTAATGTAACAATGCCGAAGCTGGGCATGACGATGAAAACGGGCAAACTCTCAAAGTGGTACAAAAATGAAGGGGAATCCGTAGACAAAAGAGAAGATTTATTTGAAGTTGAAACGGAGAAAATCACCAATAAGATAGAATCCCCGGCGACCGGGATACTTTTTCAAATCGTGGTTCCGGAAGGAGCGACCGTACCGGTGGGAACGATATTAGCCGTTATGGCCCAGGCCGGGGAGCAGCCTGAACGGATCGAGGGTCTCCAGGCCGGCGAAGTGGTAGAAATGAACCCGGAGGCAAAAAAGCCCCAGGCCGCCGGTGCAGAAACCGGACCTGTGCAAAAAAAGCGCATATTGTCAACCCCATCCGCCCGCCGCCTGGCAAAAGAGCTGGGTGTTGATTTGGCATCGGTCACGGGCACCGGACCGGATGGAAAAATAAAAGAGGCGGATGTCTTCAAATTTCACGAAGAAGGACCGCCCGCGCCCAAAATTACCCCTCTGGCCGCCGAAATCGCCAAACAGCATTCCCTGGACATATCTACAATCACCGGAACCGGAGAAAGTGGTAAAATCACCCGGCACGATGTCGAGCTCGCCCTGACGGCGACAAACGCCGTCCCCCTCGAAACGCCTTCCCAGGTCAAAGTAATCCCCTTTGAAGGAATGCGAAAATCGATTGCCGACAATATGCATGCCAGCTTGCAAAACACAGCCCAGCTCACCACCTTCACCGAAGTGGACGTCACCGAAATGGTGCGTTTCAGAGACCTTGTTCGGGAAGAATACAAAAGGGAAGATTCCGTAAAAATTTCTTACAATGATATCATCGCCATGGCAGCCGCGAAGGCCTTGATGCGCCATCCCATCATGAACTCCACCCTGGTTGGCGAAGAAATCCTGGTCCACGACACCGTTCACCTGGGAATCGCGGTGGCCTTATCCGAGGGACTCATCGTACCGAAGCTGAGACATGCAGAAAAAAAGAATCTATTGCAAATCGCTGAAGAAACAAGGGTGCTGGCCCAAAAAGCCCGCGAAAGCGCCCTGGTGATCGAGGAGGTTACCGACGGCACGTTTACCATCAGCAATGTCAGCATGCTGGGCATGGATGGATTCACACCCGTGCTCAACCCGCCGGAAACGGGAATTCTGGGTGTAGGCCGGGTGATCCAAAAGCCGGCCGTATTTGAGGGCGAGATCGCCATTCGCCATATGATGACCCTGAGTCTGACGTTTGACCACCGGGTTGTTGATGGCGCTCCGGCCATGACTTTTCTCCAGACCCTGGCACGCTTTCTGGAGCAGCCGCTGCTGCTGACAACCTGACAGCGCCAATTTTGGCAAAGATCCGGGCCCCGAGGACCTGGCTTTGATTTCACACAAAGAGGAGGAGTTTACCTTAGACTTCTAGTGGAATGATGGATTGGTGGAATAATGGAATAGTGGGTATCAAAATTGGATGATGGTCTGGTTTTATTTAAGATCCGCACCACCATTATGAAAACAGATCAAAATCCTTAAAAACCATTATTCCAACACTCCAGTATTCCATCATTCCGCTAGGCAGAATTACGGCACAGCCGTTTCTCTCTGGCTTGGCGCAGAGGACCAGTATTTCATTGTCAGATTAAGAGCGAGGTGTGTACGATGTATGATCTAACTGTAATCGGCGGCGGATCAGGCGGCTATGCAGCTGCGATCCGCGCGTCCCAGTTGGGGGCAAATGTTGTTCTGGCCGAGTGTGCCGAGACCGGCGGCACTTGTGTGAACAGAGGATGCATCCCCAGCAAGGTTTGGCTGAGGGCGGCTGATTTGCTTCATCGTCTTAAGACCGGTGAGGAGTTCGGTATCAAGGCATCGCTTGAAGAAATTGATTTCAACGGGATTGTGGCCAGAAAAACCGGCGTATCATCTGAAATCCGCACGGGCATGGAAGCGCTTTTGCAAAACAATGCCGTTGAAGTTGTTAAAGGGCGCGCTGAGATAAAAAATCCGCAGCAATTGGCGGTGGACGGTCGTATCATTGAAACGAAAAAGATAATTGTTGCCAGCGGCAGTTCTTTACGCGCACCGCAGATCGCGGGACTGGAAAAAGCCGCCATGACCACCGACGAGGTGTTCGAAATGACGGCCGTGCCCGCCTCAATTCTGATTTGCGGATCCGGTTATATCGAAGTCGAGATGGCTTTTTTGCTGAATGCCTTCGGCTGCAAGGTCTTCATGGCGGCCGAGTCGGCCAGAATTTTAGCCGAAGAAGATTCTGACACAAGCCAGAGAATGGCCCGGGCGTTAAGGGAAAAAGGCGTGGAAATAATTGCGCGCACGTCGCTTGAGTCCGTCAAAACCGCCGGCAAAGAAACGACCTGCAACCTGGCCGGCCCCAAAGCGCGTAGCGTCTCGGTGGAAAAAATTCTCGTATCCGCCAGGGAGCCGAACACCTCTGACCTGGGGTTGAAAGAACTCGGGGTCGCGCTGAATGAAGACAAAGGCATCCGCACCAACAGCCTGCTGGAGACTTCAGTTGAAGGAATTTATGCCATTGGCGATGCAACCGGCGGCTGGATGCTCAGCCACAAGGCTTCGTCCATGGCTGTTTTTGCCGCTGAAAATGCCATGGGGGCGAACAACCGCTATCCCTTTCATCTGATTCCCCGCTGCCTGTGGACCCTGCTTGAGATGGGCGCGGTGGGGCTTTCGGAAGAAGAAGCGGAAAAAAAGGGGTATGATGTGGAAACCGGCGTTTTCCCGTATGCCGTCAACGGACTGGCCATGGTTCGCAATCAGGTCGACGGTGCCGCTAAAATTGTTTCGGATGCACGCTATGGCGAGATTTTAGGCGTGCACATCGTCGGTTCCAGTGCCACTGAAATCATCGCTGAAGCGGTAACGGCCATGCAGTTGGAAGCCACGGTGCGGGAGCTCGCCCGCAGCATCCGGGTCCATCCCACCTTTTCCGAAGCGGTGGTCGACGCCTACCGGGATGCCGGCAATTGGGCACTTTACCTGCCCCGGGGATAATACCGCGATGGTGAAAATCTAATATCAGGGCCTTTAACTATTATTCTATTTTTAATTCTCTTTGGGAGCATAAGGTTTCAGGTGTCAGCGTTGCCGCCGGCCAAAAAAATGCCGGTCAAATCGAAAAAAAACTTTGAAAAAGCGAATATCGAATATCGAATAATGAATGTCGAATGTCGAATGTCGAAGGAATGTATTCTGCCTGTCGTGAGCTTTTTGTCGAACGGTCTATTTTATAAAAAGACTGAGCGAAGCGATTCCACCCTTCGACATTCAATATTCGATATTCTGCGGTTCTGCGGTTCGCTTTTAATGAAGAGCACCAAGAAGAAGTCAAGCAAAAAATTTCAATTTTTTTTAGGCAACACTCCACGGGTCCGATCCGAGCCGGTTCTTTGAAAATTCAATTAACCAGAGTCAATCATTGCAATCTCAGATTTTAG
>Ga0209786_1000146_pt1 | contig 30101 bp, 11 predicted proteins | sample WorMetilvaeELBA2_FD_187405 | JGI IMG/M metagenome (GOLD analysis project Ga0209786, IMG submission 187405) | Marine gutless worms symbiont microbial communities from Max Planck institute for Marine Microbiology, Germany - Olavius ilvae ELBA.2... ...
AATTCATGCGAATTGTAGAACAAGTCGCTTCATCGGCTAAGATAACCTGTAGACAAATTAAAAGTGGAATCCAAGCTGATTTACTTCTACAAAATTAATTCACTTGGGCTTTCTTTATAACCAGATTCCTTTATAGTCCGTTGTTAAATTTGCCTATTTAGGAAAAATTATATGTCAGGATGGCTAAAATCGACCGCCCAGAAACTGATCAAATACATCCAGCATGGCGGACCTCGTAATCCAGAAAAAGCGCCTGATCGGAAACCGACCGCATCGACGGGTACCGACTCTTTTTCAGTCGGCATCCATTTTGAAGCCCTTGAACCCCGGATTCTGCTTTCCGGAAGCGGAGAGGGAACCCTCGCCGGCAACGCCCTTCAAGCCAACCACGAAATATCCCAAAATGCCATCGAAATGGAGCTGCTCACATCCCACGACCAAAACCTTCGAATGGCATCAGATTTTCTGAATACGAGCGAAGCCGATGAGGGGACCTCAGGGTCAAGCGGCGATTCCTCCTCGCGTGTTGTCCGGGATGCAGCCCATGACGGACTTTCGCCAGACAATCAACGTTCTCAAGATATTATTGCCACTTCTTCCGTAATGTCTACCAATAAATACCAAACGATGGATGTCATCTCCGGGGAGAGCTTCGACACCTTGACAGCTATGGACCGTCCGCAATTGGACATCACAGAGACCGGCGAGCGGCGTGAGCTAGTTTTCGTCGATGCCGGTGTCGACAATTACCGGGAACTGATAGGCGATCTCCTTGAGAATCAGGACGGGAGAGCATCTATTGATGTGTTTGTCCTGGATCCGATTCGAGGCGGCGTGGAACAGATTACGGAATTGCTGAAGGGCTACCAGAACCTTGACGCGGTGCATCTGGTTTCCCACGGTACCGACCGGGCGGTCCAGTTCGGCAGTACCTGGCTCGATAATGAAAACCTGGATGCCTATGCCGAAGATATCGCGGCCTGGCAAGATTCCCTCTCCGAGGGGCGGATCTTCTGTTCTACGGCTGCGAGCTGGCCGCCGGTGAAGAAGGACGGGGGCTGCTCGATGCGTTTGGTTCGTTAACCGGTGCCGACATAACCGCCTCAGACGACCCCACCGGGCACAGGTCATTGGGCGGTGACTGGGATCTCGAGTTTTCTGTCGGGCAGGTTGAATCGGGGCTCCCGTTCAGTACCCAAACCCTTCAAAGCTGGATCGGGCTGCTGGAGTGGGTCAATGCCGATACCGGAGCACCGCAGGGCGGATCCACGGGTGGAAATGACCTGTACATCGGCAGCACCGGAGACGACACCGGCATTGACGCCGCTGACGGCAGCGACGTGCTCTACGGCAAAGAAGGGAACGACGTTCTGCAAGGCGGCAACGATAACGATATACTGGTTGGCGGCCGGGGAAACGACGAGCTTTACGGTGAGAATAACGACGACATTCTGATCGGCGGTCCAGGCGATGACACCCTGGATGGAGGTAACCACAACGACATCCTGATCGGTGATGGTGGAAACGACACATTGACCGGCCAAAACGGCAATGACCTGTTTCTTTTCACCGGCGCACAGAATGGAAATGTCTACACGGTTCAGGGTGATAACGACGTTGACACCATCGATCTGTCCGAGTTCGGCGTCGGCAATGTGACGGGCGATCTGGGGGGCGGTTCGGGAACGCTCACCATCGACCTGGGCAGTTCGCAGTCCTTTACGATCGATTATTCGGATGTGGAAACCATCGTTCTGGCCGGGGACAGTAACAACCATGCGCCCCAGGCAGACGCCGGGCCCGATCAGGCGGTCGCCGTAAATTCTGCGGTCACACTGAACGCCTCGGGCAGCAGCGATCCGGATGCAGCGGATACGCTCACCTACGACTGGCAGCAGATTTCAGGGACATGGGTAACACTGACCAACCCGACCACAGCGGCGCCCACGTTTACAGCGCCGAGTTCGAATGATTTTCTTGAGTTCGCGGTGACCGTTTCCGACGGTTCCATACGTGACGTGGATATTGTCCAGATAACGGTCGGTCCAACCAGTGGCACCATCTATTTTTCAACAGAGGGTGATGTGGCCTCACCCAGCGGCGTCAAGGGATTGGATTCGTGGGTAGACGGGGATGTGCTCCAGTTCGGCGATCCGGACCTGGCCCTCGAGCCTGGGGGAACCGATGGGACGCTCTCACTGCTGTTCAACATGGATCAGTTTGCCGTGGACGGAGCCGCCGAAATCGATGCCATTCATTACGTGACCACCGATATCACCGTCGGTAACACCACAACGATGGGCCTTCAGGCCGGCGATGTGCTGTTCTCCACTGTGGCGCTCGAAAGCGGAGGTTTCACCAGCACAAATACATTAACGGATGTCGAAGACAGCGATCTAGTGGGCTTCCGGCCCGACATAGCCGGTAATTACAATGCCGGCACTTTTTTCATGCTGTTGGACGAGTCAGAGGTTTCGGCGGCAAATGACTGGCTGGATCTGGGCGGAGTATCCCTCGTCGAGAAGGACACTCTCGTCGGCGGTACGCCGGTGTCGGCGGGAGCATTTCTGCTTGTCGAAGGGGCGGCGGCGTCTCGTCTGGATATCCAGGTGTTCAGACCGGATAAAGTTGGTGCGACCACCGACGGGACTCTGGCGGTATTGATCGACGGTTCGGAAGCCGGCTTGGGTGCTGCATTCGATGGCCTGGAGTTGATCGAAGAAGCGACCAACGTCGGTGGTACCACGCTGCCGGCAGGTACTATCTTGGTTTCACAGGACGGCAATGCCAGTATCTCCTATCTCAATGTGACCGGCACAGAGCCCGGGACATCGGCCGCGACCGCCACTCTGCTGCTGGACGGGAGCGCGGCGGGGCTTAACACGGCGAATGAAAACATCTTCGCTCTGACGCTGGGTACGTCTTCCATACCGGCCAATCAGGCTCCCACGCTGGACCTCGATGGGGATGACAGTTCGGGTGCAATCGGCAACGATTATCTCTTCACGTTCACCGAGGGTGACGGGGCCACCGCCATCTCCGACAACGACACCGATGTTGGTGACGTCGACTCTACCACTTTCGATCAAGTCACTCTCGCGGTCAGCGGGCTTTTGGACGGCAATTCCGAGGAGCTTTTGCTCGACGGGAGCACCTTTGAGCTGGCCACGGCGGCGGATCAGGACACCGGCGGCGGAAACTACCATGTCCTGATTACCACAGGCGCCGGGACCGCAGCCGTCACCATTACCAAGCCGGGCGCAGGAACCTTTACCGAGGCTGAAACCGAGGCGCTGATTGCAGCGATTCAGTACCGGCATACAGACGGCGACAATCCCACCGACGGCGACCGGCGCATCGACGTGGCGGTCAACGACGGTAACTCCGACAGCCCCGCTGCCATAACCACCATCAACGTCAATCCGGTCAACGATGCGCCGGTGGCTAATAACGACGCGGTCAGCACCGGAGAGGATACCACCATCACCGGTGCCAGCGTGCCGGCCCCGACCGATATCGAAGGCGACCTGAATGCCAACGGGTATGCCCTGGCGACCGGCGTTGGCGCCGGCAACGGGAGCCTGAACTTCAACACCGACGGCAGCTACGACTTTGATCCGGGAACAGACTTTCAGGATTTGACCGTGGGCGACTCGCGGGTGGTGACTTTTACGTACACGGCTTCGGATACCAACGGCGGCACCAGTGCACCGGCGACCATTAGCATTACGGTGACCGGCGTGAACGATGCACCGGTCGCAAACAACGATTCGGTCAGCACCGATGAAGAGACGGCCATCACCGGTGCCAGCGTGCCGGCCCCGACCGACATCGAAGGCGACCTGAATGCCAACGGCTATGTGCTGGAGACCGGTGTGGGCGCGGGCAACGGCAGCCTGACCTTCAACTCCGACGGGACTTACGACTTTGATCCGGGCAGCGACTTTCAGGGTTTGACCGTGGGCGACTCGCGGGTGGTGTCCTTTACCTATAGGGCTTCAGACACCAACGGCGGCACCAGTGCGCCGGCGACCGTCACCATCACAGTGACCGGTGTCAACGATGCACCGGTGGCAAACAACGATGCGGTGAGCACCGATGAAGACACGGCCATCACCGGAGCGAGCGTGCCGGCGCCGACCGACATCGAAGGCGACCTGAATGCCAACGGGTTCGCCCTGGCGACCGGCGTTGGCGCCGGCAACGGGAGCCTGAACTTCAACACCGACGGCAGCTACGACTTTGATCCTACCGGCGATTTTGATGATTTAACGTCAAGTGACAGCAGGAATGTGACCTTTACGTATACGGCCTCTGATACCAACGGCGGTACAAGCGCACCGGCGACCATTACCATTACGGTCACGGGAGTCAACGATGCGCCGACGATAACGGCAGTGACAGGGCCCACTGAGGTTGACGAGGATACTGCTTACGATCTGGACCTCTCGTTCGCCGATCCGGATGACAGCGCGGTCACCTGGACCGTCAATTGGGGGGATGGGACCATAACTTCGGCCGCATCTACGGGCGTCACCACAACCCTTACCCACACCTATGCCAGGTCGGGTTTTTCGTACAACATCCTGGTATCCGCCAACGACGGGGAAGACACGGTCCTGCAGAACGAGCTGCTGGTTCCAACGTATGCGCTGGGGCCCGACAGCATTTTTCGTTACGAAGAGACCACTGGAGGTTTTTTACAGGAGTTCGCAGCCGCAAATGGGCTGAATAATGCGGTCCAGGTGGTTGTCGGACCGGATGGGAATATCTATGTCACCGGCGAGACTTCCGGAAACGTGTTGCGATACAACGCTGTGACCTGGGCGTTCATCGACGAATTCATTAGCGGACCGAACGCACTGAGCGGGTTGGCTTTCGGTCCCGACGGCAACCTGTATATGTCGAGTTACTCCACGGATGAAGTGCTGCGCTACGATGGAACCTCCGGTGCGTTTATTGACGACTTCGTCACGGCCGCGAGCGGTGGATTGGATAGGCCTTACGGATTGACGTTCGGGCCTGACGGTAATCTCTACGTAGGCTCCTATAGTGATAACCAGGTTCTTCGCTACGACGGGGCTACCGGCGAATTTATCGATGTGTTTGTCAGCTCCGATAGTGGCGGCCTGAGCACACCCGAGCAGATGATCTTCGGTCCGGATGGACATCTCTACATCGCCAGTTTCGATACCAATGAAGTCTTGCGATACAACGGCGGGTCCGGAGCGTTCATCGATGTGTTTGCAGCCGCTGGCCCCCCGGTGGGTCTGAACCGGCCGACAGGACTGGCATTCGGCCCGGACGGGAATCTGTACGTTTCGGATTTTAGTGATGCCGTCATCCTTCGCTACGACGGGACCACGGGCGCGTTCATGGATGAGTACGTGACCGCTGCAGGCAACGGCGGCTTGGCGGGGCCGGCGTGGCTCAGTTTCCTGCCGGAGCAGCGGGTCCTGGTCCGTCCTTTTGCCGACACGCCTACGGTAACAAATACAACCACGAACGAGGACACCCAGTCTTCCTCGGGGCTGGTGATTTCCCGCAATGCAGCCGACGGTGCGGAAGTCACACACTTCAAGATCACCGGTATCGTCAATGGGACGCTCTACCGGAACGACAGCAGCACGGTCATCAACGACGGTGATTTCATCCCGTTCTCAGAAGGCACCCTGGGCCTGAAGTTCACACCCAGCCTGGATTTCAATGGTCTGGCGACGTTCAATGTACAGGCCTCCACCACCGGCAACGACACCGACCTGAGTCCTTTGGCCACCGCAAGCATCACCGTCAATCCGGTCAACGATGCACCGACATTGACAGGTGCGAACGACCTGTCAGCTATCGACGAAGACCCGGTGAGCAATCCGGGGACCCTGGTTTCGGGGCTCATCTCCGGCCAGACAAGCGATCCGGATGTAGCGGCACTTGACGGCATTGCCGTCGTGTCCGAAGACGACACCAATGGCACCTGGCAGTACTCCACCGACGGCGGGACAAACTGGCTGGCATTCGGCGCCGTGGATGCGTCGAGCGCAAGGCTGCTCGCTGCCGACGCCAACACCTACGTGCGTTTCGTGCCGGATGCGGACTGGAATGGCACCGTCACCAACGGGATCACCTTCCACGCCTGGGATCGTACCAACGGAAGCAATGGTGGCAATGCGGACCTGACGAGCGCGTATACGGTGCGCGACGAGTTCAGCATCCCGTCCTATTCAAACGACAACGGCACGGCGAGCTGGGCCGGGCCGTGGGTCGAGACGAACGATAACGGCCTACCCTCCAGCGGACAGGTGCAAATCACCGGCGGAGAATTGAGCCTGGACAACCATGACTCCGGCAGTTTCGAAAGTGCCACACGCGCCGTCAACCTGTCCGGGGCGATCAACGCAACGCTTGATTTCGACTTCCGTATTCTGGGTGGCATCGATAGTGACGATTCGGTAGTGATTGACATCTCAAGCAACGGCGGCACTAACTGGGTGACCCTCGAGAATTTCACCGGTTACACCGCGGCCACGTCCGGCTCACGCAGCTTTGATATCGGCGCTCACGCCACCGCGGATACCCGCATCCGCTTCCGGATAAATAACCAGTACCGCGGCGCGTCCGAATACTTTCGGATCGACAATCTGCAGATCGCCTACACCTCCGTCGGTGGCACCGGCGGAACGAGCGCGTTCAGCGCGGCGTCGGCATCGAGCTCGATCAGTGTAAACTCCGTCAACGATGCCCCCACTGCAACGAATCTAAACGCAGCTCAGACCTATACCGAAGATACACCTCTCAATCTTACCGACATCGTGGTCAGTGATGTGGACAGCCCCAATGTGACCGTGACCCTGACCCTTTCGGATGCGGCGGCAGGCGGTCTCAGTACCGGGACGTCGGGTTCGGTCACATCCACGTTTGCCGGTGGTATGTGGACCGCAAGTGGTGCCATCGCCGATGTGAATACCTTACTGGCCAATGTAACGTTCAATCCGACTTCCGATTATAATAGTGATTTTGACCTGACCGCCAGCGTGGATGATGGTGTCGCAGCATCCGTCACGGGGGTCAAAAATATCACCGGCACACCGGTTAACGACCCCCCGGCGATCACATCCGATGGCGGCGGTGATACGGCAGCCATCTCTATTGATGAAAACACCTCCGCTGTGACCACGGTTACGGCCACAGACGCTGAAGGAGATACTCCGAAGTTCTCAATCACCGGGGGAACCGATGCCGGCCTGTTTGGCATCGATACCAATACCGGTGTGCTGACCTTTAATGCGGCCCCGGATTTTGAAAATCCGGGGGACTCCAATACCGACAACACATATGTGGTGCAGGTCACAGCGGACGACGAAAACAGCGGCACGGATGTCCAAACTCTTAGCATCACGGTCAACCCGGTAAACGACAACGTTCCGGTGTTTACGTCGGCCGCTGCGGCCACCGTCGATGAGGGCCAGACCGTGGTGCACACATTGTCCGCCACCGATGCGGACCTTCCGGCCCAGGCCGTCGGGTTTACCGTCACCGGCGGAGCGGACCAGGGGCGGTTCAGCATCGATGGATCCAACCAGCTCGTATTTAATGCGGCGCCCGATTACGAGAACCCGGTCGATGCCGGCGCGAACAACGTCTACGAGGTGGAGGTCACCGCCAACGATGGCAATGGCGGGACGACTGCCCAGACCATCAACGTCACGGTCAACCCCGTAAACGACAACGCACCTGTGTTTACGTCGGCCGCTGCGGCCACCGTCGATGAAGGCCAGACCGTGGTGCACACATTGTCCGCCACCGATGCGGACCTTCCGGCCCAGGCCGTCGGGTTTACCGTCACCGGCGGAGCGGACCAGGGGCGGTTCAGCATCGATGGATCCAACCAGCTCATCTTTAATGTAGCCCCGGATTACGAGAACCCGCTCGATGCCGGCACGAACAACGTCTACGAGGTGGAGGTCACCGCCAGCGACGGAGCGGGTGGAACGACCACCCAGACCATCAGCGTCACGGTCAACCCGGTCAACGACAACGATCCGGTGTTCACCTCCGGGGCGACGCCAACCGTCGCGGAAAACACCACGAGTGTGGTGACCCTCAGCGCCACCGACGACGATCTGCCGGCTCAAGCCGTCAGCTTCACGATCACCGGCGGGGTGGACAGCGGCCTGTTCCAGATCGTTGGCAACGAACTTCAATTCATCGCCGCTCCCGACGTTGAGACCCCGGCCGACAACGACGGCGACAATAATTATCAGGTCACGGTGACAGCCAGCGATGGCGCCGGTCGCACGACGGATCAGGACCTGACGGTCACAGTGACTCCGGTTAACGAAAACGATCCGGTCTTTACTTCGGCAGCGGCAGCTTCCATCGATGAGAATAAGACCGTGGTGCACACCCTGTCCGCCACCGATGCGGACCTTCCGGCCCAGGCCGTCGGCTTTACCGTCACCGGCGGTGCGGACCAGGGGCGGTTCAGCATCGATGGATCCAACCAGCTCATCTTTAATGTAGCCCCGGATTACGAGAACCCGCTCGATGCCGGCACGAACAACGTCTACGAGGTGGAGGTCACCGCCAGCGACGGAGCGGGTGGAACGACCACCCAGACCATCAGCGTCACGGTCAACCCGGTCAACGACAACGATCCGGTGTTCACCTCCGGGGCGACGCCAACCGTCGTGGAAAACACCACGAGTGTGGTAACCCTCGGCGCCACCGACGACGATCTGCCGGCTCAAGCCGTCAGCTTCACGATCACCGGCGGGGTGGACAGCGGCCTGTTCCAGATCGTTGGCAACGAACTTCAATTCCTCGCCGCTCCCGACGTTGAAGCCCCGGCCGACAACGACGGCGACAATGATTATCAGGTCACGGTGACAGCCAGCGATGGTGCCGGTCGCACGACGGATCAGGACCTGACGGTCACAGTGACTCCGGTTAACGACAACGATCCGGTCTTTACTTCGGCGGCGGCAGCCTCCATCGATGAGAATCAGACCGTGGTGCACACCCTGTCCGCCACCGATGCCGACCTTCCGGCCCAGGCCGTCGGGTTTACCATCACCGGCGGTGCGGACCAGGGGCGGTTCAGCATCGATGGATCCAACCAGCTCATCTTTAATGTAGCCCCGGATTACGAGAACCCGGTCGATGCCGGCACGAACAATGTCTACGAGGTGGAGGTGACCGCCAACGATGGCAATGGCGGGACGACTGCCCAGACCATCAACGTCACGGTCAACCCGGTCAACGACAACAGCCCGGTGTTTACCTCAGTGGCTGCAGACTCTATCGATGAAGGCCAGACAGTGGTCCATACACTGTCCGCCACCGATGCGGACCTTCCGGCCCAGGCCGTCGGCTTTACCGTCACCGGCGGTGCGGACCAGGGGCGGTTCAGCATCGATGGATCCAACCAGCTCGTATTTAATGCGGCCCCGGATTACGAGACTGCCCAGACCATCAACGTCACGGTCAACCCGGTAAACGACAACGATCCGGTGTTCACCTCCGGGGCGACGCCAGCCGTCGCGGAAAACACCACGAGTGTGGTGGCCCTCAGCGCCACCGACGATGATCTGCCGGCTCAAACCGTCAGCTTCACGATCACCGGCGGGGTGGACAGCGGCCTGTTCCAGATCGTTGGCAACGAACTTCAATTCATCGCCGCTCCCGACGTTGAAGCCCCGGCCGACAACGACGGCGACAATGATTATCAGGTCACGGTGACAGCCAGTGATGGTGCCGGTCGCACGACGGATCAGGACCTGACGGTCACGGTGACTCCGGTTAACGACAACGATCCGGTCTTTAATTCGGACGCAACGCCTACGGTGGCGGAGAATACGACCAGTGTGGTGACCCTCAGCGCCACCGACGACGATCTGCCGGCTCAAGCCGTCAGCTTCACGATCACCGGCGGGGTGGACAGCGGCCTGTTCCAGATCGTTGGCAATGAACTTCAATTCATCGCCGCTCCAGACGTTGAAACCCCGGCCGACAACGACGGCGACAATGATTATCAGGTCACGGTGACCGCCAGCGATGGTGCCGGTCGCACGACGGATCAGGACCTGACGGTCACAGTGACTCCGGTTAACGACAACGATCCGGTCTTTACTTCGGCGGCGGCAGCCTCCATCGATGAGAATCAGACCGTGGTGCACACATTGTCCGCCACCGACGCGGACCTTCCGGCCCAGACCATCGGGTTTACCGTCACCGGCGGTGCGGACCAGGGCCGATTCAGCATCGATGGATCCAACCAGCTGGTCTTTAATACGGCTCCGGATTACGAGAACCCGCTCGATGCCGGCGCGAACAACGTCTACGAGGTGGAGGTGACCGCCAACGATGGCAATGGCGGCACGACTGCCCAGACCATCAGCGTGACGGTCAATCCGGTCAACGACAATGCCCCGGTGATGACTTCGGCGAGTGCGGCTAACATCGACGAGAACCAGACCGTGGTGCACACCCTGGCTGCCACCGATGCCGACCTTCCGGCCCAGACCATCGGGTTTACCGTCACCGGCGGTGCGGACCAGGGGCGGTTCAGCGTCGATGGATCCAACCAGCTCATCTTTAATGCGGCGCCCGATTACGAGAACCCGACCGATGCCGGCGCGAACAATGTCTACGAGGTGGAGGTGACCGCCGCCGACGGCAATGGCGGCACGACCACCCAGACGATTAGCGTCACGGTCAATCCGGTCAACGACAACGCACCGGTGTTTACGTCGGCCGCTGCGGCCGCCATGGTTGAAAACACGACGTCTGTGACCACCGTCTCTGCCACCGACGCTGACGGAGATACTCCGACGTTTACAATCACAGGCGGCACCGACGCAGGCCAGTTCGACATCGATACGAATACCGGTGTGCTGACTTTCAATACTGCCCCGGATTTTGAAAACCCAAGCGATGCGGACACGGACAATGTATACGACCTGCAGGTCACTGCAGATGACGGTAGCGGCGGCACCACTGTGCAGTCCATCAGCGTCACGGTGAACAACGGCCCTGAACCGCCGACCGTCTCCAATTTCAACGCCCCCGAGACCTATACCGAAGACATACCGTTGAATCTGACCGATATGGTCGTCAGTGATGTGGACAGCGCAACGGTCACTGTGACGATGACCCTGTCGGACCTGACGGCCGGAACGCTGAGCACCGGAACGTCGGGAACGGTTACGTCGACCTTTTCGGCCGGCGTGTGGACTGCCAGCGGAACCATCTCAGATGTCAACGCCCTTCTGGCAAGTGCTGTATTCACACCCACCGCCGATTACAACAGTAATTTTACAATCACCGTCACCGCAGACGATGGCACCACCCCGCCCCTTGTCGGTGTGAAGAACATGACCGGGACACCGGTAAACGACAGCGTCACCCCGCCTCCGGATGACGATCCGATAGACGATCCGGGGCCCGAGGAAGACCCATCGGATACCACGGATCCCGATCCTGAAGACGACCCCGGTGACGGCGATGACGAAGAAGACACCGGTGAAGAAGATCCTCTGGACGAAGGCGGTACAGAAGATGGGACGGTCGACTCTGATCTTTCTCCCGTCCGTCAAAACGGCGCTCAAAAGAATTCCATAGCAAATGCGTTTCGTTCATTTTCGAATGCAGAGGGGAGTAATTTAAAACTTGCCGGTTTTGCGAATATGGACCTAAACACTGTCGTTGAATTTCTGCTGAGCAGAGAAGCGTCCTCTCCCGAGCCGGCGGCCATCGTCCAGGCCGTAGAACAATTTTTCAATCAGCGTGGTTTTGACCCCCTGTCCGCTCTTGAATACGAATTTTTAATGAATTCCCTGGACGAATTGAAACGGGAAGCAACCAGCGAGGTCCAGTTTCAGGATATTGTCGCCAGTTCCGCGATCGCGGTCACATCGGGGCTTTCCGTGGGCTATGTCATCTGGTTGATTCGAAGTGGAATTCTTCTCAGCTCTTTTCTTTCCTCAATGCCTGCCTGGCAGATCCTGGATCCGCTGCCGATTCTGGCGGGAAAAAGGGAGGATGCCGAAGATGACGATGAGGAATCTTTAGAGACAATTTTAAAGAAAGGTCAGCAAAACTCCGGGAAAAATGATAAAATGAAGCATGCTTCTTCAGGCGCCATGAAGGTGATGGGATAGGGTATGAAAAAGGTGAGTGTAAAATTCCGCGTCGTGATCGGAATGGTTGGCCTTACAGTCAGTCTTGTTTTTCTGGCCACCTACATCGGCATCGTCCCGGACAGAGTTCGTGCCGTTCGGGAAGGTCGCACTCATCTGGCGGAGACTATCGCAATACACTCGACAGCGTTGCTGATGAAGAACGACATGCGGCGCCTGGAGGTCGACCTGAAACTGGTGGCGGAACGCAATGACGATCTGTTGTCTCTTGCCTTACGCCGCAGAGATGGCCGCTCCTTTTTCGCTATAAGAGAACATGAACAGAACTGGCAGCCGATGGAAGGAGAATATTCAAGGGAAGAACAAGTCAGGGTGCCCCTCTACAGTGGCGAGTACAAATGGGGGCAACTCGAGCTTCGTTTCAAGCCGCTGGCGAAACCCGGGATTTACGGGGTGTTTCAAATTCCATCGGTACGCATCGGGTTGTTTTTGGGGTTGGGGTGCTTTATCGCCTTTTACTTTTATCTGGGTCGTGTACTTCGCCAACTGGATCCCGCGAAGGCCGTACCCGGAAGGGCGCGATCCGCGCTCGACACCATGGCAGAAGGGCTCCTGGTGGTCGATCACAAAGAACAAATCGTGCTCGCCAATCAGGCTTTTTCGGAGATGGTCGGAAAATCGCCGGAAAACCTGCTCGGCCGCCAGGCCGGAGAGTTCCCCTGGAGGGACATGAACGGAAACACCACTGAAACGAATGGCCGACCGTGGGTACAGGCTCTGGAGAAAGGAGAACCTCAGAAGAACAGTATACTTCGCCTGCAGCATTCGGATGACGACTGGCTGACGTTTAATATCAATTGTTCCCCGGTTCTCAGCACCGGAGGGAAATACGCCGGTGTGCTGATCAGTTTTGACGACGTGACCCAGCTTGAGCAGAAGGAAATCGAACTGCGCAAATCCAAGGAAGATGCCGAACAGGCCAATCACGCGAAGAGCGAATTTCTTGCAAATATGAGTCACGAAATCCGTACACCGATGAATTCCATCCTCGGTTTTACGGAGATACTCAAGCGCGGCTATGCTCAGAGTCAGGAAGATAACCAACGGTACCTTAATACCATTCATTCCAGCGGGAAGAATCTTTTGGAACTGATCAATGACATACTCGATCTTTCCAAGGTCGAATCCGGCCGTTTGGAGGTAGAAAAAACCTGGACCGAGCCCCACAGGACCATCCATGAGGTCCTTCAGATGCTGAACGTCCAGGCAAATGAAAAAGGGATTGCCCTCGATTTAAACGTGCAGAACGCTCTGCCTGAGAAGATCGAAACCGACCCGACACGATTCCGGCAGATCATTTTCAACCTGGTTGGCAACGCGATTAAGTTTACGGATGCGGGAGGCGTTACCGTGACCTGCCGCTTCGAGAAAACCTCTGCCGGCCCCCGGATGTTTATCGACGTTACCGACACCGGGATCGGAATCTCCCCGGACAATGTGAACGCCATCTTCGATCCATTTACCCAGGCAGATTCGTCGGTTACACGCCGTTTCGGTGGAACCGGTCTCGGTCTTTCCATCAGCCGTAAATTCGCACAAGCTCTGGGGGGCGACATCACCGCAACCAGCACGCCTGGCAAGGGGAGCACCTTCACGGTTTCCGTGGATACCGGTAATCTTGACGGTGTAGAGTTTCTGTCGCCTGAAGAGATTGAAATGCTGGGGGGCCAGCTCAACACCGGCGACGAAGCCCAATGGCAGTTCCCCGCCTCCCGGGTACTCATTGTGGAGGATGGCATCGAAAACCGGATGTTGGTCCGGCTATTGCTCGAAAAGGCGGGGCTTCGCATCGACGAAGCGGAAAACGGCCAGGAGGGCGTGAACAAGGCGGTCGCGGAGCACTACGATGCCATCCTGATGGATGTGAATATGCCTGTCATGGATGGCTTTACGGCCACCGAAAAGCTGCGCCGGCAGGGGTTGAAAACGCCCATCATTGCATTGACCGCCAATGCCATGAAGGGCTTCGAGAAAGACTGTCTGGATGCCGGGTACTCCGATTATATCACCAAGCCGATCGATATCGACCAATTCATGCATTTGATGGCGGACCTCCTGGGTGGCCGGCAGATTGCCGCCGACCCCGGAACATCCGATAATGGGCCTGGAGCGCAGTCAAGCGGTGGGAAAACGGCGCAGACCGGCGGACCGATACCGATAGTATCCAAACTCCCAGCCGACAACGCGAAATTTCGGGAATTGATCGCTCGCTTTATCTCCAGTCTCCAGGACCGGTTCGATGCTGTGGAACAAGCCCGGAGCGAAGGCGACTTCGGGAAAGTTGCGGACTTTGCCCACTGGTTGAAAGGATCCGGCGGCACCATGGGGTTTGATCAGTTCACAGAACCGGCCGCTCGGCTTGAAATGATCGCAAGGGAAGGCTCCCGGGAAACCGAAATCCTACAGACCATGGAACAGCTCCGTGACATGGCCGGCCGCCTGGTCATCTCTAAAAATGGCGCCGCTTCTCCTGCCGCTGTCAATGTCGACCCTCCCGGGGAGAACATGTCGGGTCACAGCTCTCCGGTTACCGAACTTGGGTTAGCACCGGAAAAACCGGTGGTCTCCCGTTTCGGTGACGAGCCGAGATTCCGGGATATACTTTTCACCTTTATCGAAAAGCTTGAAACCACCGTCGGTGAGATGGAGCACGCTTATCAGAAAGGCGATATGGAACAGCTTGCCTTCCTGGCTCATTGGCTGAAGGGAGCGGGCGGCACGGTCGGATTCGATGACTGAACCTGCGACGATCCTGGAAGAATCTGCAAAAGCGCGGGAGACGGAGAAAGCCGGCCAAATGCTGACCCGGGTGAAAGGCCTGACACATGCGATCGTTCCGCCGGGTGGCAATAGACACCATCCGCTGGAGCATGGGCGGCGTTACGCCCAGTCCGGGTAGCATTCAACTGTAAACAATACATCAGGATAACAAGATGGATTCTGACGGCAGCTCTGCATTACCGGATGACTTGGGGGAGCTTTTAGACGCAACGATTATGATGGTGGATGATGAGCCGATTACCATGGAGATGGTAAGGGCTTTTCTGGAGGAAGACGGGTATCGAAACTTTATATTGATCGAGGACTCCGGCAAAGCGATGGCGGCGATCGAAGAATCGCGTCCCGAGGTTCTGTTGCTCGATCTGATGATGCCCGATGTCTCGGGCTTTGAAATTCTGGATGCCATACGGTTACAGCCGAAACTCAAGCATCTTCCCATCATCATTCTGACATCCTCGGCGGAAGCTGAGGACAAGCTCCGCTGCCTGGACCTTGGGGCGACGGATTTTCTGGCCAAGCCGGTGGATTCGAGTGAGCTTCGACTGCGAGTGCGTAACACCCTTGCGGCCAAGGCGTATTTAGATCAGTTGGCCTTCTACGACCGCCAGACCAACCTGCCCAACCGGCACATGTTTATGGAGCACCTGGAGTGGGCCCTCAAATGGGCCAGGCGTGATGACCACCGGCTGGCGTTGCTGAGCATCGAGCTGGACCAGTTTGAAACGATCAGCAACGCGGTGGGGCTGCTTGCCGGTGATGAAGTTCTGCGCAAAGTTGCCCAGCGCATAAAAAATGTGATCAGAAGCATGGATGCGCTGGCACATTTTGACGTTAAAGAGGATTCCGATGTCCATCTGTTTAGCCTGGAGGGCGGTGTTTTCTCCCTGCTTCTTCACCAAATCCCCAGCGAGGGCATTGCCGCGCTGGTGGCGAGACGGCTACTGGATTCCTTTCGGGAGCCCCTGGTGGTCGATAATACCGAGACCTATCTGACGGCCAGTATCGGGATTGCCACCTATCCCATCGAGGACACGGACAATTTTGGACTACTCCGGCTCGCTTCCAGCGCCAGAGATTATATCAAAAATATGGGCGGCGACTCATTTCAGTTTTCTTCCCGTCAAATCGATCAACAGTCCAGGGAGCGCCTCGATCTGGAAGCCGGACTCCGAAAAGCCCTGGAGAGAAACGAGCTTTTCTTGTTCTACCAGCCCAGGGTGAATGTGCGAACGGGTGCCATCGAAAGTGTTGAGGCGTTGCTCCGCTGGGAAAGTGCCGATCGTCGCCTGATTCCGCCGAGCGAATTCATCCCCGTGGCGGAAGAAACCGGACTCATCATCCCCATCGGCGAGTGGGTGCTCAACGCTGCCTGTCTGCAACTGGCGGAGTGGCGCCGGGAAGCTCGCATCCCCATCGGTTTGTCGGTGAACCTGTCGGCAATCCAGTTTCAGAACCGGAAACTGCCGACCCTGATCAGACGAATTGTGGAAAATTACGGCCTGGATCCGCAGCTTATATCACTCGAATTAAAGGAAGACATCTTGATGCACCATGTCGAGGAAAAAATCGGTATGATGCAGCGCCTGAAAGACATCGGTCTGAAACTGGCCCTTGACGATTTCGGCACGGGGTTTTCGTCTCTGAATTACCTGAAACGGCTTCCGTTGGACGAGCTGAAAATCGATCGGTCCTTTCTATTGAATATGTCTAAAGATGCCAGCAACCGGGCCCTTGCTTCTTCGGTGATCTATCTCGGTAAAAATTTCGGCTTGCGAACGGTTGCAGAAGGGGTGGAGACAGAAGAACAACTCCAGTTCCTGCGGAAAGAGGGGTGCGACCTGTATCAGGGGGCGTTGTTCAGTATGCCGCTCTCAAAATTCGAGATATCGGAACTGCTGCCCTCATCGCATTGAATGTCATAAAAACGTTCCGGTATATCGGGCGTGGCGGCCCTGCCACGTGTCAGGAAGAAATTTATATGCTCAATCTTCGGCTCTTTAGCGCCAGGATGACCTGGCGCGCATTGCTATCTGTGACCGTGTGGCTGGTTCTGGGTGGATCTCCTTCGGCCGAGCCACTGGAGGTCCAGGCCATCACCATGCCCAGCGCGGACATCACGCTGTCGTTCATTGTGCCCGGCAGGATCGCAGAGATTCGGGTCAAGGAAGGTAACGTTGTTCAGAAGGACCAACTGCTGGCTTATCTGGATGATGAGCCGGAGAGAATTCAAGCCCAGCAATTGAAAATCCAGGCCGCCGACAGGAACCGGATCCTGTCGGCCAACGCGGAGCTTGCTCAAAAGAAGGTGGATTTGGAGAAACTCAACGCGGCGAGGAACAAGGGGGCGGCCAGTGACTGGGAAATCGAGCACATGGGCCTGAGCGTCAGAATTGCCGAACTCTCCCTTGCGGCGGCGAAAATTGAACGGGAGCAATACCAACGTCGATATGCCCAGGCGTTGAGTCAGCTCCAACGGATGCGACTCGTGTCTCCCTCTGCGGGGCGGGTCGAGAAGGTATTTGTCGAAACCGGCGAAGCCGTTGAAAAGCTCGGGCCGGTGATCCACCTGGTCAAGATCGATCCGCTTTGGCTCGATGTTCCTGTCCCGCTGATCTATGCCGCACCCTTGGCGCTGGAGGAGTCCGTTCTTGTGACGTTCCCCGGAGGGGAAACCGGTGGTTCCGGAGCGGGCCGGATTATCCACATTTCGTCGGTTGCCGATGCCGCCAGTGACACGTTGCGTGTCCGTATCGAGATCGCCAATCCCGCAGGGCGGCCTGCCGGTGAGCGGGTGGTCGTCGCGTTTCCTCAGGTCCGCGAGGCAAGAACCATAACAGATAAGAATCCTGAGTGAGCCCGAATATGTCATGTTGGTGAAATGCCCGGGTGCACCTGAACCTGTCTTGAATTTTTTTCATGAACTGTCGCCGGTCGGCCAGGGGCGGCCGGCGCCGGAATTTACACACCATGCCAGGGAAGAAAAACGTTATGTTATCGCGACGCCGATCTCCGGAAGACCTTTCCGTACTTTCGGAGGTCGCAACCCTGCTCAAATTTGACGGCCCACCCGGCCGGTTTCTTTCAAAACTGCTCGCGCTGCAATGCCGCCTGGCCGGCGCGGACAGCAGTGCTGTGCTTCATGGCAACAACGATGCGGGTCTGGAGATTATGGCGGCATATCCACCGGTGCGAATGGGCGGTGGCACAACGGACTGGATCGGCAGAATCTCACCCCTCTGTTTGAAGGTCCTGTCCAGCGGCGAGGCGGCCATCGCTCCTCTGGAGCCGCTCCAGGGGTCCGACGCTTCGGGTCGGCGTCACGTCATCGTCATTCCCATTAAAAAAGAAGATCTCGTTTCCGCTGTTGCCGCCTTCGTGGTGGCCGCCCAAGGCCCCATGGAGATTGCCGCAATTCGTGAACGCCTGGAGCTCTTTTCATTTTTAGGGGAGCATCATGAACTGCAACTGGCAGTCACGGAAGGCCGGAAATCCCTGCGGCGCCTCACCCTGACGCTGGAGATTATTTCAGTCGCCAACCGGGCCGCGCAGTTTATGAGCGCGGCGATGGCGCTGTGTAACGAATTCGCCGATCGCCTGGAGTGCCGCCGCGTCAGCCTGGGCGTATTGAAAGGACGCTCTGTACGAGTCCGGGCCATGAGCCGCACCGACACCTTCCGTCCGGAGATGAGACTGACGCAGGACATCGAAGCGGTCATGGAGGAATGCCTGGACCAAGATATCGAGGTGCTTTACCCGCCCGTCGAGGATTCCTCCCATGTCCGCCGTGCCGCCAAGCAGTTTGCCAAACGGCATGGACCCCTTGCCGTATTGAGTGTGCCGATTCGGCAGAACAGTGACGTGGCCGGTGTCCTAACACTGGAGCGAACCCCGGAGAGGCCGTTTACTGTTGAGGAGATCGAAACGATCCGGCTTGCCTGCGATCTGTGCACGCCTCGACTGATGGAACTTCACAAAAAGGACCAGTGGTTTGGTGCCCGTGCCGCCGTGACGGCTCGCGATGGACTGGCGACGGTTCTGGGGCCCCGACACACCTGGATAAAGGTGTGGACGGTCTTGATCCTCCTGGTGGCGGGATGGCTGATCTTTGCAAAAGGGGATTACCGTATCGACGCGCCATTTATCTTCCAGGCGACAGTCCAGCAATCCGTGGTGGCGCCGTTTGACACGTTTATCAAAGATGTGTCGGTAGAGCCGGGAGACTCGGTCCAGGCAGACGAAACCATTCTGGGGAGACTCGACACCTCGGAACTCCGGTTAACATTGGCGTCGTTGAAAGCTGAGCAGCTCGGTTATCAGAAGCAGCGGGCCGCATCGATGCGGGATGGAAAGACAGCCGGCGCCCAGATTGCCCAGACGCAGAGCGACAAACTTGCCGCTGACATACGCCTGATCGAATTTCATAGAGATCAAGCCACCCTCGTGGCACCCATCTCCGGTTGGATCGTTTCTAAAAACCTGAAGCGTCGGCTCGGGGCACCGGTTGAGACCGGCGACGTTCTTTTTGAGATCGCCCGTATCGACGCATTGCGGGCAGAGCTCTTTGTTCCCGAAGAATCCATAGCCCGGGTCCTCGTGGGACAAACCGGCGAACTGGCATCCGTTGGTCACCCGGATCAGAAAATCCGGTTCACTGTCCGACAGATCAATCCCATCGCCGAAGTCGTCAATCAGATAAATGTATTTAAGGTACGCGCCAAGTTGCACGATCAGGCGGACTGGATGCGCCCGGGTATGGAAGGTGTCGCCAAGATCTCCGCGGGGAAAAAGCCCTACGTGTGGATCTGGTTCCATCGCCTTGCCGACTGGTTGGGCATGAAACTGTGGATTTGATTAAGGTGGTCACGTGCCGGTCGACCGTCCGACATTCATAGAATCCTGGTATCGGGTATCCGATTTGACCCCGCGACTGCTCGGCGCCGTCAATGTACAGCGACAGCATTTCAGAGGTCTGAGGTGGTACGTTCTTCAGAATCCGTCCAGCAATGACTATTTCCGGCTGAGCGCGCCTGCGTATCACTTTGCGGCGATGCTGGATGGCCGACGAACCGTCAATGGCGTCTGGCGGGTATGCATGGAGCGATTCGGCGACGCTGCGCCGACCCAGGGCGAGGTCATCGATGTGTTGAGCCGGCTGTATGCGGCCAATCTGCTGCAGGGCGATTTCGCGCCCGATGCCGAGGAACTCTTCCAGCGTCACCGGAGGCGAAAATGGCGGGAGGTCAGAGGCCTGCTGACCAATTTCCTGTTCATCCGAGTGCCGTTGTGGGATCCGGATCGATTCCTGGGCAGGTGGGTCGGTGTCTTCGGCAAATGGTTCACCCTATACGGGTTTTTTGCCTGGGCCGCTATTGTCGGGGCCGGGCTGTGGGCGATCGGCGGACACATCGGAGATATGACCCGGCAAGCGTCAGGTGTCCTGAATCCGGACAACCTGCCGCTACTGTATGTTGCCCTGGTTATCGGAAAGCTCTGCCACGAAATGGGTCATGCCTTTTCCTGCAAGCATTTTGGAAGACAGAGCGGTACGGGTGGTGAAGTACACCAGATGGGCATCATGTTTCTCGTTTTTGCCCCCCTGCCGTTTGTCGATGCGTCCAGCGCGTGGGCATTGCGGGACAAGCGGCAACGGATCGTCGTGGGGGCCAGCGGAATGCTCGTGGAACTCGCGATTGCCTCCCTGGCGGCCATTCTATGGGTCCATACCGCCGAAGGGACCACGGTCCATGCCATTGCCTACAACATGATGTTCATTGCCAGCGTGTCTACCCTGCTGTTCAACGGAAATCCCCTGCTTCGGTATGACGCATACTACATCCTTCTGGATGCCCTCGAGATTCCCAACCTTGATTCACGTTCCAGAACCTACGTCGCTTACCTGGTGAAGCGCTATCTGTGGGGCATCCGCAAGGCCCATGATCCGAGCCACGGGTCGGAAGAGAAGGGATGGCTCGCTTTTTATGCCGTGGCCTCCGTGATCTGTCGTGCGGTCGTTTTCGCAGCGATTATTCTGTTTGTCGGTAGCCGGTTCTTCTCCATCGGGTTACTGGTCGCCGCTATTCTGGTGACTCTCTGGCTGGTAAGGCCCCTGGCGAATCTGTTTCGCTATCTGGCCACCAGCCCTGAACTCAACCGGCAGCGGATGCGGGCGGCCATGACCACATCTGCCGGTTGTTTCGCCCTGATTGTTTTTGTCGGACTGATCAGAGCACCGGATCGATTCCGAATAGAGGGCGTGGTCGAGCCGTATACCTACGCAGAAATTCATATGAAAACAGACGGCTTCGTCCGGCGGGGACTTGATTCCGGGACCGAAATCGGACCGGGCGGCCCGCCGCTCATCGAGGCGTCGTCTCCTGCCCTGGAAGCGAAGCGCGAGCGGCTTGCCGCCGAACTTCACCAACTTCGGATTCAGCGGCAGCATGCCCACACCACAGAGGCCGCCGCGGTCCAGATTATGTCGGAAAAAGTGGCGGCATTGCATGAACAGATTTCCCGTAATCATCAGGATCTGAAAGACCTGCATCTCAGGTCACCGATCCCGGGGACTTGGGTGGCGCCCGAGATCGACCGGTACTCGGGCCGATATCTGAAGCAGGGCCAAAAAATCGGTATTGTCGCCGATCTGAATGATCTGCGTATTCGGGCCGTCGCCGGCCAGAGTGTTGCGGCGCGGCTGATAAAGGAAACGAAACCGCTTGTCGCCATCCGGGTGAAGGGACAGCCGGAACTGGAGGTGGCCGGCCGTATCGAGACGATTATCCCTGCAGGACAGGATCGTTTACCCTCGGCGGCCCTCGGGTATGCCGGGGGGGGCGCAACGGAAATCGCGTTGGAAGACTCTGACGGCCGGCTGGCGGCAGAGCCGTTCTTTGAAATCCTGGTGATACCGGAGGTCCCGGCGTCGGGTCGATTGAGACCGGGCCAGATCATGGTGTTACGATTTGAAACGTCCCCGAAACCGTTGCTCGAGCAAGGCCTGCGAACCCTGTTGCAGCTTTTCCAGAAAAGGTTTCACGTCTGACATGGAACACGTGCCCAGCACAACCTGGCGTATGCTTTCCAACGGGCCTGCCAGCGTGGCGTTGCCCCAAGGCCTGGATGCCATGTGGCATCGCGCCACCGGTATCGCCAAGCGGATGACGGGTAGAAAAGGCGCCCTTCTCCGCCAGGCGGAAGATATCGTGTCCATGGAGAAGCGATTTCGCCACCTCTCTGATCAACGGCTGCGGGACGTGATCTCCCAAGTGCGAGACCGATTTTGCCTGGGTCGCGAATCCGCCGAGGATTGCATCCGTGCATTTGCCATCGTACGCGAGGTGGCGGACAGGACTGTCGGTCTTCGGCCGTTCACTGTTCAGATCGCCGCAGGGCTTGCCATGGCCTCGGGCAGCATTGCGGAGATGGCCACCGGAGAGGGGAAAACACTGGCGGCCACGATGCCGGCGGTTATCGCCGGCTGGCGCGGCCGAGGGTGCCACGTTATCACGGCAAATGAATATCTGGCGAAACGGGATGCCGAATGGATGGCGCCAATCTTCAGCTTCTGCGGGATGACCGTGGGGTGTATCGAAAACACCATGACGCCCGCCGAACGGAAGCACATCTATAACGCCGATATCACCTACTGCACCAGCCAGGAAGCGGCAGCCGATTTTCTTCGGGACCGGCTCACTCTGGGTCGGTTTCAGAGCCTGCCGACGGCTCTGCTGAGGAAGATCAGCGGCAATCCCGATGTCGACCTGAACCATCTGATCCAGCGCGGACTGGAGTGCGCCATCGTGGACGAAGCGGACTCGGTCCTCATCGACGAGGCCGTGACGCCGTTGATTATTTCCGGTGCCGGTCGGAATCCGGATCAGGTGGAAGCCTATGAGCAGGCGGCCCGATTGGCCGGCGAACTCATTTCCAAAAGCGATTACAGCAGCGATAAACGGTTTCGCGAAATCAATCTCACCCGGATCGGCAGACGTCGACTGGCCGAGTTGTCCGAACCCCTCGGCGGGATCTGGGCTTGTCCCCGCCGCCGGGAGGAGCTTGTCGTCCAGGCCCTGGTGGCCGGTGAGTTCTTTCTTCGGGACAGGCACTACATCGTGGACAACGGAAAGGCTGTGATCATCGATGAATTCACCGGGAGGCAAATGCCGGATCGGACATGGCGCGATGGTCTTCATCAGGCTATCGAGGCCAAAGAGGGGCTTGACGTGAACCCGGCCAAGGAGACCTATGCGCGCATCAGTTTTCAACGATTTTTCAGGCTGTATCGGAATTTGTCGGGAATGACCGGCACAGGGACCGAGACCCGGTCTGAGCTGTGGCAGACATATCGTCTTCCCGTGGTTGTCATTCCACCCCGCCGCCCCAGCCGGCGGAACATCCTTTCGGATCGTATTTTCGCCGGGGCCGCCGGTAAATGGAAGGCGGTAATGGCTGAGGTGCATCGTGTGCATCAAACCGGGCGCCCAATATTGATCGGCACACGAAGCGTTCAGGCCAGTGAAAACCTCGGCCGCCTGCTGATGGACGAAGGGCTTTCGCGCCAGGTACTGAACGCTGTGCACCAAGACCGCGAAGCGCAGATAATTGCCGGAGCCGGACAGAAAGGGCGTATCACCGTGGCGACCAACATGGCCGGTAGAGGAACCGATATCCGTTTGGGATCCGGGGTGGACGCTTTGGGCGGCCTGCATGTCATCGCCACCGAACGTCATGAAGCCCGCAGGATCGATCGACAGCTGTTCGGGCGGTGCGCCCGCCAGGGCGATCCGGGCAGCGCCCGGGCCTATGTCAGCATGGATGACGAGCTGATGCGGCGTCATCCCGGTATGGCGTCTGCTGTGCTGGCACGATATTCCCGTAACACGGATCATGAGATATCGTCTGCGTGGTCGAAAAGGCTTGTCGATGGGGCTCAGGTCCGCGCCGAACGGGCGTCGTTCCGTCAACGGCGGGAAGTACTTCGCACGGATACGTGGCTCGACGAGCATTTGGGGTTTACCGTCAAGGGCCTTTGACCTGACCCTGCATGCAATTGTTTCACTAACTAGTTAAAAATAAAGGACCGACAACCACAAATCAAAATTCGGGAATAGGGGCGGTTGTCGCCCCACATTTTCCTCTAATTTAATGACCGGCGTAATCGCCGAACGCCGACCCATAGGTGATTATGAAGCGTCCCACCACACAAAGCATTGTGGCCGTTTTCTTGGTGTTCGTACTTGTTCCCGTGGCAGGCGGACAGTCTGATCCGTCGCCCCCGGGTGTTTTGAAAACCCAGGAGATGGCTCACAGCGACGTGCAGGGGGATATCTATCTCGGGCGCGTGATGACCTTGATTTATCCGGCGTACCGGGTCGCTGCCGCAGATATGTATCTTCCCGATCTGATTCAGCTGGCCGACGCCCTCAAGACGGAGCGTCGAAAAAACTACGGCATTGTTTTAAAGGGATTTACAGACAACAGCGGGTCGCCGGAGGGAAATCTCGAAATCTCCCGAACACGGGCTGAGGCCTTAAAACAACTGCTTGTGACAAACCCTGCCATGGCCATCCAAAGGGATAGAATTGTTGCAGAGGGCTATGGTGCATCCAATCCGGTTGCCACCAACGATACATTTGAAGGCCGTCAGAAGAATCGACGGGTTGAAATTCACATCTACAGCAGCCCTGCGGCGGCACGGCGCCTTTCTGACGATTTGGATGTCACCCGAATCGATCCCGGGGCGCAAGCTAGCGAACCGGTTTTATCCGGTACCCGGTCGATGCCGTCATCCGTGCCGGAATCCTCTCCCGGTCCGCAACCTGCGCCGCTGCCCGAAGCCTCTCCAGGTCCTGAACCTGCCCTGCCGGCGGACACGGTTCCATTATCCCTGATCGATGCCATTCAATACGGAATGGAAGGCAACCAGGATATACGGGTCGTATCCTTCACTCCCCGGCAGACACGAGAGGAACTGGCTGGCACCGAGTCGGTTTTCGACGCGGAAGTCTTTGCCGACAGCGCATTCCGGCGCGATCCGAACCTGCAATCGAGTGTAACCACCATTGTCACCGAAGATGACGGCCTCGTTCAAACCGGAATCCGAAAGCCCCTCGGAACCGGCGGCAGCATCTCCACGGCCCTGGAGATGCGCTACGGGAATTTAAACAATGCGGATTTTGATCGGGTTTACCGGTACACATTTGCCCCAACCCTGGAAATCAGACAACCCCTGCTCAAGAATGTGGGCGGCAGGGAGCAGCGGGCCGCCATCACTATCGCGAATTACCAGGTCAGCATATCGGATGAAGAGTTTCGCGAAAAGGTATTGGAAACGGTGACCCGCATCTCCAGAGCCTATTGGCAGCTCTTTCTGCTGAGAGAGCTTGTGAAGATCGATGAGCAGAATTTCGACATGGCCGAAGAGGTCTACCGCCGGGAGTCGGTGCGGGTGGCAGAGGGCATTTCTCAGCAGCTTGATGTTGAGCGTGCCCGCAGCAACGCCCATCGGCGACGCGGCAACCTTGTAAAAACCAAGGAACGGTTTCGCGTCACACTGGACCAGCTGAAGCTGCTGCTCAATTGGTCGAACCTGACCATCGATTCAACGGTGGACATTGTTCCCATTGATACGCCTCAGACCATGGTCAAGGACGTGGATGAACAAGAAGCCATTGACATAGCGTTGAAACATCGGCCGGAAATCGAGCGGGCCAGACAACGATTGGAAATCCGTAAGGTGGAGGAAACCCTCTCACGCCACTTGCGTCTTCCGACACTGGATGTGTTCGGACGATACGCCGTGAGTGGATACGGCCGCGATTTTTCGAGCGCTGTCGATGACACCGGTATCAATGATAATGATGCCTGGGCTGCCGGATTGAATTTTGCGTATCCCCTCGGCAACCGTTCGGCCCAGGCACGATATCGGAAAAAATCCCTCGAGCGCCACCAGGCTTCCGCTCAAATAAAGCGGGTGCAAAATAAGGTCAAGCAAGACGTCAAAGAAGTACTGCTTGCCATTATGTTTGCCAAAGGGGAGATCGACTCCACGAAGGTGGCAAAAGATTCCGCTGCACGAGTGGTGGAAGGAGAATTTGCTCGATTCGAAATCGGCCAGACAACCAATGAAGAACTGCTCCGGGCCCAGGATCTGCTTGCTGCCAACAGCCGCAATTTCGTTCGCGCTGTCATAAATTACAATATCGCCCTGGCCGAACTTTCAAGAGTTCAGGGGGTTCTGCCCGATGGCGTGTCCATCGAGGGGTCCACGTGGGAAACTAACGATCGGCAATAACATGCCCGGTTGAAACATGGCGCGGGCGTTGGAATGATTGCCTCGGCGTTGCAGATGTACTATGGTGTGTTTTCAAACCGGAGCCACCTGTGGAAAGGCGTGCCGGAATCACGACACACGTGCCATTCGACGTTGGCTGTTCATTCCGTCGGGAAAGATTCAACTGAACCCGATCATCGCGTGACATCTTGTTTATGACATGGTCGGGTGAGTCTCATCAAATTACCCATGATCCTGAACAAATCCAATTCCCTGCAAAACGTTTTGATCCTCGGTCTTGGCGGCGTCGGCTACTACCTGGCAAAACGTCTGGCCCATGACGGCTATCCGGTGACCGCCATTGAGCCGAACAACAGTCTGATCCGTTATGCGGACCAGCGTATGGATGCCCGCCTGATCCACGGATCCGCCATGAGTATCGAATGCTGGAAAGAAGCCAATGCCGGATCGGCGGACATCCTGATCGCCGTTACGGATCATGACGCCATTAATATGCTGTCGTGCTTGATCGCAGATCGTTTCGGCATCCCTCTGAAGGTCGCCCGGGTCCGCTCCCTGGAGTTCGGTTCGAAGGATTCCGTGCTGGATATGGCGGATCTGAACATCGATCTGATCATACATCCTGAGGAACTGGCCGCCCAGGAGATCGTGAGATTGATCCAGCGCACCGCCGGAAACGAAATCATCGATATCGCCGACGGGCAAATGCAGGTTATTGCGACCCGTATTCATGCTGCCTCCCCTTTGGCTCACCAGAATCTCAAGGATATTTCCCGGACCCACCATGATTTTCCGTTTCGGGTGGTGGCATTGGCCCGGGGCATCACCACGATTCTCCCCGGCGGGGATCAGGAGATCTTACCCCAGGATCAGGTCTTCGTCATGGCCAGCAAGGAGGATTTACCCCGGCTCATGACCCTGATCGGCATCAAGCAGCAGCGTCGCCACCGGGTGATGATCCTCGGCGGGGGCCTGGTGGGGAGCCGCGTGGCCGAGTTGCTGGGAAAAGACGTTCAGGTGAGAATCATCGAAAAGGATAAAGATCGGGCCGAAGAGCTGTCTTTCCAGTTAAAACACGCTGAAGTGCTCCATGGGGACGGATCGGACGCGGAGGTTCTGGAGCAGGCTGGATTGTCGGAAATGGATACCTTTATTACCGCAACAGGCGAAAATGAGACCAATATTATGAGCAGCCTGTTGGCGAAGCACCTGATGTCCACCGAAAATGGCACGTCGACAGACCACGAACGCAAGACGATCTCCCTTTGCAACAAAGAGGCGTACCTGGTCCTTGCCGCCACCAGCGGTTCGGATATCGCCCTGAACACGAAAATTCTGGCAGGTACCGAAATTCTCAAATTCATCCGAAGAGGGGAACTTCTTTCTGTTGCCCACCTTCATGGATTCGATGCGGAGGTTGTTGAATTGGTGGCCGCAACCGACTCACCCATTACCCGAAAGCCACTATCCAAGCTGGGGCCGTCGTTTTACGGCAACATTCTGGTGGGGGGTGTTTTCCGTGAGGGAAAGTGGCAAACTGCGGTGGGGGACACTCAAATCCACGAGAACGAGCGCGCCATTGTCTTTTGTAAACCGCTGCAACTCAGGGATGTGCAGCAGCTGTTCCTGGGCTGACCGTCTCTGGTGTTCCCCATCAGTACGTTCCAACTATCCTCGGGCTGAGAATCTCACCGTAACCGCATCAGTTTCTTTTCGCCGACCGGTCATCGTCCCGTGCGGGACTTTGGCAAGTCAGGGAGGGCGAAAAGCAAGACAATGGCTCAGCGTTTAACACGAATTAGCGAACTCCAGGCGCGTCGCGAGTCCATTGAGAGGTCGCCTTTATCAGAATCCCCCTCTCAGGGATTCTGATAAATATAGCAGTTGCCATAAATATGTTCCGGTTGAAGCCGAATTCTCTGTCGTCATGCCGGACTTGATCCGGCATCCAGAGATGCCTTGCGGGCTAATGGATTCCGGCCTCCGCCGGAATGACGCCGGGGTTCTTTGACGCTCCGTCTTGGTAACAAGCCAAATCCAATCGGAACGTAATTTTGGCAATTGCTCTAGATAGCTCCTTTGCGCGCTCCGCGTCTCCGCGGTGAAAGCCCTTTATTTTATCGTTTCCAGAACGACGGATAAAACACCACCAGGGCGGAAAACATCTCCAGTCTGCCGACCAGCATGTTCCAGGACAAAAACCATTTTCCCACATCTGAGATGTGGGCATAATTCTCCGCGGGCCCGATGGCGCCGAACCCCGGGCCGATATTCATCAGGGTTGCAATCACCGAGCTCATACCGGTGACATAATCCATGTCGTCCACCAGCACCATAAAGCACCCCCCGCCCAGCACCAAAAAAATGTTCACGATGAAATAGCAGACCGACAGGTAGATAATGGAGTCGTCAACCGGACGCTGGTTCATCCTGACAGAAATCACCGACATGGGCTGAAGGAACAGTTTTTTGATCGCCGCGGCCATAAATTTACAGATAATCACGTAGTGGACGATCTTGATGCCGCTGGTTGTCGACCCGGCGCAGGCGCCGATAAAGCACACGGCGTAGAGAAACATCTGGGCGGCCTGGGGCCATTTTTCATAATCGGCGGTGGTGAAGCCGGTGGTCGTTAAAATGGACGTCACCTGGAAGGTACCATAACGGATCGCTTCCATCAGCCCGCCATAAGTGTTTTCCCTCCATAATATCCAGGACACCATGCCGCAAAAAAACAGCATAAATCCTAAATACCAGCGAAATTCGGTGTTTATTCTCAGAACGTTCCAGTTGCCCATCAGCATGTGATAGAACAGCATGAAGGTCATGCCGCCCAGGAACATGAACAGGATGATGACCCAGTCAAAATAGGCATTGTTATAATGCCCGATACTGGCGTTCCAGGGTGAATAGCCGGAGGTGGATACGGTTCCGAAGGAGTGGCACAGTGAATCGAAAAGGGACATGCCGCCGGCACTCAGCAGAATGGTCTCCAGAACGTTCAAGGCCATGTAGATTCCCCAGAGCCAAATCATGGTGTCCCGGTTGCGGGGGATAAATTTTTCTTTGGTTATGACCTGTCCGGGGCTCGATTCTGCCCGGAATATGCGAAGGCCTCCCATCCCGTGGGGGAGAAAGATCACCGTCAGGGTGAGGAACCCCATGCCACCGAGCAAATGGGTTTGGCTCCGCCAGAACAGCAACCCGTGGGGTACCACCTCGATATCGGTGAGGATGGTGGCGCCGCTGGTGGTGTATCCCGACATCATTTCAAAGAACGCGTCGGTAAAGGATGGAATAGAGCCATGGATCATGAAGGGCAGAGCGGAAATGGCGGAAATCAGCACCCAGCCAAAGACAGCAATGAAAAATCCATCTTTGATATTCAATTCATGCTGGTGACGAAACACCCACCACAGGGGGAGACCGCATGCCACCGTGATGATGCCCGAAACCAGGATCGAGCGAAGATCGCTGCTTCCGTAGTACAGAGAGCAGATTATCGGCAGAATCATGGAACTGCCGGTAATGATCAGCAGTTTGCCGAAGACATTGGCTATCGATGTAAAATGCATGGGCATCCAAAGTGACTGGCGGATATGCGGTGCCGTCCCAGTCGGCGGCAATGTGGATGTATACCCGAAAAACCGGCGAATCGGAAGTTCCGCTTCCATCGGCCATGGTCGCCGGGACGATGAAATTTTGAAATATGGTTATATAGAAAGCCCAAGTGATAAAAATAATTGATTCAGCTGTGACCTTATCTGTCACAGGTCTACGGTATAATGGTCTCAAAAACACAGAGGAGGCCTACTATGACAGCATTTTATATC
>Ga0209786_1000147_pt1 | contig 30094 bp, 21 predicted proteins | sample WorMetilvaeELBA2_FD_187405 | JGI IMG/M metagenome (GOLD analysis project Ga0209786, IMG submission 187405) | Marine gutless worms symbiont microbial communities from Max Planck institute for Marine Microbiology, Germany - Olavius ilvae ELBA.2... ...
CTAAAATCTGAGATTGCAATGATTGACTCTGGTTAATTGAATTTTCAAAGAACCGGCTCGGATCGGACCCGTGGAGTGTTGCCTAAAAAAAATTGAAATTTTTTGCTTGACTTCTTCTTGGTGCTCTACATGAATTTCGGTGCTATTTTCGTGACGTAGGGCGGGCCACCGTGCCCGCCAAAACCGGTCGGCACGGTGGCCGACCCTACGTTGGCATATGAACTCTGTTTCTATCCCCGATCAGACTGGACGCTCGCGGCCAGAGGCCGTACTTGTATGAAACATTAATTTAGACAGGATAACAGGATTAACAGGATCTTGTTGATAATAAATTTGGACACTCTCCTGTTGATCCGGTTGATCCTGTCCAAAAAATCTTAAACGAATATTAATTCTGACATTGGCCAAAAGAAGGGATTTTCCGACATGCTGCATAACCGAAACGTACTGACGACATCATCGTTTGCGGCGATGTTTTTCCTGGGCGTGGGTTCGGCCGTCATCGGGGCGGCCTCCCGCAACATCGGGCTTTCGCCTTTTCAAATCGGACTGCTGCTTGCGTTTCAGAACATCGGATTTATCCTGTCCGTCATCACGGTGGGGACGCTGGCCGACAGCGTCGATAAGGCCCGGCTGATGTTTGCGGCCAGCCTCATCACGGCCGTATCATTATTCTTTTTCTATTTCAAAGACTCTTTTCCGCTGAATCTGGCAATTATGCTTGTCATCGGCATCGGCATCGGCGGGTACGAAGGCGCTGCCGACGCGATGCTGCTGGATATCCATCAACGGCGCGAGAGTTTGTATATTTCGGTCAATCATTTCTTTGTAACCTTTGGTGAGTTGATGATCGTGATTTACCTCATCTTTCTGCAGATGGACTGGCGCAAAAGCATGGTTCAATCCGCGGCAGCGGTTCTGGTGCTGGCCGTCATTTTCGTTTTTTCCCGGGTTCCACCGAAAAAGCAGGTGACTGAAAGCTTTCGCCAACGACTGGCTTTTCTCGGCAAACAGCGGCCGGTACTCGTGCTCTTTCTCATGGCCTCTTGCGCAGTCGGAATCGAGCTGTCCCTGATCGGAATTATTACCACCCTGTTGATGGAATTTTATGGCTTTGACCAGGTAACTTCGAAGCTGGGGCTGGCAGCCTTTTTGGCAGGCATCGCGGCCGGCCGGCTTGTTTTCGGTGTCCTGGCCCATAAAAGTCAGCTGCTCAAATACATCATGGCCCTGTTTGCCCTGACAGCCGCCGTCACCAGTCTTCTGCTTTTCGCCTCACCAGGTACCATCTGGGCCTACATTCTTTTGATCGTCTGCGGGGCAACGATCTCGGTCATCTTTCCGCTGATCATTGCCCTGACCGGTTTAAAATATCCTGCAATATCGGGTACGGTCATGGGGATCATCAAGCTTGGCATTCCGGCCGGCGGTATCGTCGTGCCGCTGATGCTTTCCGTACTCGTGCAAGTGACCTCCTTTAAGGGCTCTCTGGCGCTTTTTCCTATTATCAGCCTTATTGGATTTATGCTGGCATTTTTACATCGAAAACAGCTATCAATTTAGATTTTGAAATTTGGATTGTGGATTTTGGAATTAAGGTATTCTGTCTGATTTTATTAATGGGCAGAGCGTAGCGATACCACAGATCCAAAATCCGAAATCAAAAATCCAAAATTTTTTAGTGAAACCCATCTCTTGCAAAAGGTGCGACATTTTCCTATTAATGGTGAAAATAATGGAAGGATATTGAGGAGAATTTAATATGAAGGACAACGATTTTAAGGATCAGGTTGCCATTGTCACCGGTGCCGGGGAGGGCATCGGTCTTGAAATAGCGCGCCGGCTGGCAGGGCAGGGGGCCGCCGTTTTGCTCAATGATATGAACGGGGAGCTGGCGATCAAAGCAGCGCAGGACATCGGTGCGGCAGGCGGCACCTGCCTGTCCGTGGGCGGTGATGTCGCTGATGTGCAGGTTGTGCGCGACCTGGTCAGCCGGGCCGTTGCCGAATTCGGCCGTCTCACCATTGCAGTCGCCAATGCCGGCCTGTCGTTGTGGGACGATTTTTTTGACTTCAAACCTGAGGATTTCCAGCGTGTTTTGGCGGTAAATTTAGGTGGGTCGTTTTTTCTGGCCCAGGCGGCGGCCCGTCAGATGCGACAGCAAGGCAGCGGCGGACGCCTTTTGTTTTTGTCATCGGTTGCCGGAAATCAAGCCATTGCCACGTCCTCGGTCTATGCCATGACCAAAAAAGGCCTGGAAATGTTGGCCCGCAGCCTGGTGTCCGAAGTATCTTCCTATGGCATTACCGTCAATGCGATCGCCCCGGGAGCCACGGTCACTCCCCGCACTGTGGCAGCCGTGCCTGATTACGAGTCGATCTGGTCGACCGCCATACCCACCGGCCGGGCATGCTATCCGAGCGATATGGCTAAGGCCGCGCTTTTTTTTCTGTCCCCGGGCGCCGACCAGATTACCGGGCAAACCTTGATCGTTGACGGGGGCTGGTCGGCCACGAGCCCCGAACCTAAGTCAAAATATGTGGATAAAACCAAATAGAGCATTTGCCAGGTTTCCGTCGATGCAACGCCCAAGCTACTAGAATCAGAAGGCCTATTTAAGTTATTAAATTCCAAACTTCAAGCACCAAAATACAAATAAATCTCAAATATCAATTGCCAATGTTCAAAACAGCCCCCCATTAATGGCATCGCTTTGTTTTACAAGCGAAGGCATGCCGTTGATGACACCATTGGAAATAACACACCAATTGATTTAAAAGTCAATTGGGAGGTATTCGCTATCGGTTATTGGTTAATGGTTTAAAAAAGAATGAAATCTGTTTTTATGTCTCACTGATGTTAGAAATATAAAATCAGGCTCTCAACCAATACTAATAACGAATAATCAATAACTAATAACCCCTAAATGAGCGCTTTTCGCTCATTTAGGGTAACCGCTTTCGGTACAACGGTTTCGAATTTTGAATTTGGGTCATTGGGATTTATTTGAGTTTTGTTTTTTGAATATTGAAAATTTTATGATGCTCGACAAGAAGTAATATCTTTTAGAGATCAGTATTTTCTCGTTACACTGAGGAACCACAGAGGAAAATTTCTTGCCATGAACAATTATGACAACATCAAACGTGAGGTGCTGGACAGCAGCCGCTGGCTGGCCGAGCATGGGCATTTGGGTCAATTGAGCAGCGGCGGCAACATCTCGGTGAGAATGCCGGGCGAGAAAATCGCTGCCATCACGCCTTCGGGGCGGTCCTATTTTTCGCTGGAGCTGAACGATATCTGTGTCATCGATTTCGATCAAAATCCCATCGAAGGCAATTTGGCGCCTTCCATCGAGGCCGGACTGCACCTTGGCGTCTACCGGCATCGGCCGGATGTAAACGCGGTGATTCACACCCATCGGCCGTATGCCAGCACCCTGTCGATTATCAACAAGCCGATTCCGGCCCTGTTTGATGAGATCTTCGTTGAAATCGGACCGGTGGTGGATATCGTGCCCTATGCCTTTTCAGGCAGTCCGGAGTTGGTCGACAACGTTATCGCCAAGCTGGCCAACGACTGCCATTGCTATCTTATTCAAAACCATGGGGCCATAAGCCTGGGCGCCGACATGCAGCGTGCCATGCGAAATTCCGAGCTGCTGGAAACCGTTGCCCAGATCTACTTTCAGGCGCTGGCGACCGGTCAGGAAATCCAAGCGCTGCCGCCATCGGCCATGGATTACTTTGCCGAAATGCGGAAGTTGAGATTTAAGTAGCCTGTATTATTTGCTGTGCCCCCAATTTATGGTTACCGATATTTTGATTATTCCGGGCTCTTAATTTTTCAAGCTATTTTTGAGAAATCTGCATAATTTACAATGATTTAAAAGTGAAAATATAGGGCACGTAATCTCCAACCGGCTCTTTTGAAAAGTAGTGGAGATCGTCAGACGCAATCAGCAATGCCGATTGATTCAATTCGAGGACTATGGTAAGGTGCCTTGCTCGCTGCTATGCGTTTTCAAATACAATTTGTAGAGCGCACCGAATTATATATCATAACCAATAATTGATGCAGAATATGGCAGGAAATCGCGTTTGTAATAGCTGGCAAAGCTAAAACACCTATCACCTGACAAACGATTCACACCCAATTCCCCTCATCCATACCAGCATGCGACAGCCGCAAATTGACAGGAATTATCTGCAAAGCGAACAATTATTGCCCAGGCTTAACCAACTCCATCTTTACTCATTTTCCCCATACCTACCGTGTCTGCGTGACCCATCCTGATTGAAAAATTCAACTTTTTTACAATTTTCGGGGGATGATTCTTTTTTTCTCTACATATTATGGGAAATGATGAGGTAGTAGTGAAAAAAGGTTGATTTAAGGTCACGTTACCGGTTAGAACACGCAAGTCGGCACTAAGTTCCAACCCGGCTAAATGTCATAAAATCTTCCGAAATTCAGCTCTAACTTATTAAAAATTTAGCGAAACTACTGTTAGACGCTATAATCATTTTTTTTTATACCTCGATATACACTTGTGATAGCCCCAGAGATTGTCGAATAAATCAAGGGATTTATTTGTAAAGCACTTCTTCTTATCTGCACCTCAAAAATTTATATTGAAGCACGTGGAGGCGAAAGGATAATTTTCGTCGGAAAAGCAGAAACAAAGAGCCTGGAATGACATCAGAACCACAGGAGGTCAAAACATGAAAGTCATAATCATTGGAGGAGTGGCCGGAGGCGCGTCGTGTGCTGCGCGCTTGCGCCGGTTGGATGAAAATGCGGAAATCCTCATGGTGGAGCGCGGACCATATGTATCGTACGCGAACTGCGGTCTTCCCTACCATGTCGGGGGTGTGATTGAAAAAGAGTCGAGTCTGCTGGTGGCTTCGGAACAGACGTTTCACGTAATGTTTGCAATTGATGTGCGCACCAACTGCGAGGCGATCTCAATTTCGCCGAAGGACAAGACCGTTGATCTTCGTAATGTCACGACCGGCGAGGTGACGACCGAGTCTTACGACAAACTGGTGCTGTCGCCGGGGGCGGCTTCGGTCCATCCGCCCCTGCCCGGAATTGACCTGCCGGGGATCTTCCATGTGCGAACCGTGCCGGACGCGCGGACAATCCGTGAGTGGGTCGAGGGCGGCACGACGTACCTTGCGGGGATGTACAAGTACTCCGGCATCCAGATGCTGAAGCCGGTTCGGCGGGCGGTGGTGGTGGGCGGCGGTTTCATCGGTCTTGAGACGGCGGAAAATCTGGTCCATATCGGGTTTGACGTGACCCTCATTCAGAAACCCGATCATGTCCTGTCCCCGCTGGATCCGGAGATCGCGTGCCTTGTCCAGGGCCATATTAAAAGGAATGGCGTGCATGTTTTCGCCAACGACGGCGTGGTCGGATTCAAGCAGTTGGACGGTGGCGCGCTCGAGGTCCAGACGGACTCGGGGAAAACGTATCCGGCGGACATCGTGATCCTTGCGATCGGTGTGCGGCCGGACACGACCTTGGCTAAAACGGCCGGTCTCACGATCGGCGAACGCGGCGGCATTCGTGTTGACGAGCAGATGCATACGAGCGACCCGGACATCTTCGCCGTGGGCGATGCCATTGAAGTCAAGGATTTCGGGACCGGTCAGTGGAGCCACATCGCTCTTGCCGGGCCGGCGAACCGGCAGGGCCGCATTGCGGCGGATGTGATTTGCGGGCGCGATTCCCGTTACCGCGGCACCCAGGGCACCTCGATTATCGGGCTGTTTGGCGGCGCCGCCGCCTGGAGCGGGATCAGCGAGAAAACGCTCAAGAAGCTTCGCGACACGGACTACGAGAAGATCTACCTGTTCCCAAATTCACACGCCGGATACTACCCGGGGGCCAAGATGCTCGGGTTGAAGCTCATCTTCCGCAAATCCGACGGGAAAGTCCTCGGTGCGCAGGCGCTCGGTGAGGACGGACCGGCGGTAGACAAACGGATCAGCGCCTTGGCCCTGGCCATCCAGATGGGGGCGACGGTATACGACCTGGAGGAATCCGAGCTTTGCTACGCGCCCCAGTTCGGCAGTGCAAAAGATCCGGTCAACTTCGCCGGGATGGTGGCCACGAATGTCCTGCGGGGCGATATGCCGATCAGTCACTGGGATTTTCAGGACGGTGCCTTCCTCCTGGACGTGCGCGAGCCGATGGAACTGGTTGTGGAGTCCGTGCCGGACGCGGTCAACATCCCACTGGGCCAGCTCCGGGCGCGCCTTGAAGAACTCCCCCGTGAACGCGAGATTCATATCATTTGCCGTTCCGCCCAGCGAGCTTACTATGCTACGCGCATCCTTGTACAGAACGGATTCAAAGCAAAAAATATTTCCGGCGGCATGCTGTCCCGCGCGATGCACGCTCTGGGCGAATTGATATATTAAAAAACGTTTCGTGGCGGCCCCGAATGATACCATTGATTACCCGGAAAGAGGCTACCCTGTTTCGCGGGAGGAAAAGAAGATGAGCAGCCCTGATAAAAACAAAGGGAAACTAAAGAAAAAATTACTCCATGAAGTGAAGATATATTGGATCTATGTCGTCTATCTCACACTGGTTTTCGCGGCCTTTACCCAGTACCGCAGGCTCATTCTGGCCGACGTCGGGATCACCTACACCAATTACTGGATCGCCCTGATTCAAGCCTTGATTTTTGCCAAAGTCCTCATGATCGGCGATGTGTTCCACTTCGGTCGCCGTCTTGAAAACAAGCCGTTGATTTTCCCCACTCTTTTAAAGACCGTTGTTTTCACTCTCTTTGTCGGCCTTTTTGTCTTCATCGAAAATGCCGTCAAGGGCCTGATAAAGGGCAAGGGGGCCGTGGAAGGTTTCATGGAGTTCCTTGGGAAGGGATCCTACGAAATACTCGCCGGGGGTTTGGTCATCTTCGTGGCGTTTATCCCCTTTTTTGCTTTAAGGGAGTTGGATCGTGTGTTGGGAGGAGAGGGCGAAATACTGGCTTTGTTTTTCAGGAGAAGGGACGGTCAGTTCCCTTCACCACTGGGTAAAGAGACAAACCAAAAAGGCATAGATACATGACAACGACCTCTGCGTTGCTATCGCGTTATCACCTGCTGGAACTGATTGGGGAAGAGCGGCTGTACCCGACCAATCGCCATGCGATCGCGGCCTTTCGCGAGGAAACAGGGCAGGTGACGCCGGAAACGACAGCAGAAAAGTAACGCGTAACCAAACAGTCCGGGGTAAGAAAGGGGTGCATCAACATCGCTGAATTGCAGTGCATCGTTTAGCGGCCAACGTTCATAAGGGTAAGCGGACTTGGTTTTCAAAAAACCTCACCTCCGCCGGTTCAATGGTGAGATATCACATGAATAGATGAAGGGTGCAACGATAAACGGAGGAGCCCCATTATAAATCAGAAAGCAGCAAAGAGCGGCGAACCAACCGTTTGTTTTCCCGAAAACCTCACAAGAAAGGAGTTAGTCATGGCCCAACAGAAAACAGTAAGTACGACAGTGCCATTGAACTGGAAAGAGGTGTACTTCACGAACTGCCCCATGGTGTCGGCCAATAACATCGACCAGGAGCTGCAGTGGTGTAAGACGGACTTTAAACATATCGGCGTCGACTACTCCTACTTCCGCTCGCGCCGCGAAAACAACTGGTACCCGCACTACATCCACAACCTCGACAACCTGATCCGCTTCGGCGGTCTCTATCCACCTATTGAGGTGCACGCCGACATCCGTCGGACCCGGCTTTTGGGTGCGACGTGGGTCTACGAGGGCGGCTGCATGATGGTGCGGGCGCGGGATCCGATCTTCCGGATGCAGGATCTCAAGGGCAAGAAAATTGGCCTCTCGAAGAGCCTGAACACGATCAAAAACGACTGGTGGCGCATCAACGAGCACATGGGCATCGACAGCATGCTCCGCCTCAATGACATGACCATGGAGGACGTGGAGATCGTGGAGTTCCCGTATCCGGATGATTGGTACGACGATCCCAATATGCTGGACCCCATGCTCAATCCGACCGATGTCTGGGGCAGGCGTAATCACAAGCGTGATCTGGCCTTCCGTCCGTTGGAGACGGCCTTGCTGGAGGGCAAGGCCGATGCGATCTACGCCCTGAGTAAGGTCTTTCAGCACCTGCAAGAGGCGACCGGAAAGATCAAGGCGGTCGAGGATCTCTCCAGGTATCCGGACTGGACCGTACAGGTGGCCAACACCCCCGCCATCATCACCTGCACCGATATGATGGCCGAGGAGCACCCCGAGCTGGTCATCACATACATGAAGGCCATGATCAAGGTGGGGCGCTGGGCCAACGCGCACAAGCGAGCCGCGGCGGTGATCCTTGACAGGCAAACGTTCTACCGGGACGCTGAGGATACCTATCAGTGCATCAAGGACGTCGACATGGTGCCCAACCTGTCACCTCAAAACATGGCTTGTGTCGAGATCGGGAAGGACTTCATGCTGAGCCACGGTTACATCGAGAACGACTTCGACGTATACGAGTGGGCTGCCCCTGAATTCCTGGAAAAGGCCGCCAAGGAGCTGCTCGAGGAGCGCTGGAAAAAGGTCACTGAGGACAAGCTTCCCGAAGCGACTTCGTTGCGGCTCGGATAGTCCGGCGAATTCTTTATAATGTATAATGTAACCCGAATGAAACGGCAATCGCTTAAAAGGAGGAATGACGATCGACTGGATGAAGGGCGTCAAAGAAGCTAATCCCGACCTCTACGAAAATGCCAAAATGGACCTATTCGTCGTTCCGTGGAAGGCCGGCGAGGACCGCATTTCCAGGGGGCGCCCTGCATCATTCTGGCCTATGCGAAAACGGGCGAACGGACCGCTCCTGAGGCGGCCACGATTGCGATTGCCTACCTTCAGCTCGCGGCAATGGGCCTCCGTTTGGGGACGTGTTTCTCGAACAGCATCACTTACGCGGGTAAAGCGCACCCACCCCTAATCGAGTTGCTGGGGCTTTCTGAAGGTTTCACAACTTACATGGCATGCCTGGTCGGGTATCCGGCTGAAACATTCCATCGGATCCCCACCAGAAAGGCAATCGATGAGGCAATACCGGAGCACATTTTAACTGAAATATACAACTTTTCCCAACATTCTGGGGATGATACCACACTCCGAAAAAGCGTACATATATCCATAAATTCCTGGATAGAGTAATACCAGAACCATTCGAAAGGTATAGTATCTTGTCAAGCGAACAATTCGGAAAAAATCTGAAAGTATATATAAAGGAAGATCTGAATTCTCAGGAAAGGAGATAAAAATGCTATGAATGACCAGACGAAAAATAAAAAGGGCATTTCTCTTTCCACCCTAATCCTCATTGGTTTAACGCTTGGGCTGTTCGTCGGCCTATTTTTCGGAGACAAAGCATCGGTATTCGCAATTGTCGGCAAAGCATACGTTGGCCTGATTCAGATGTCGGTCCTTCCATACATGGTGGTATCATTGATGCTCGGCATCGGCTCTTTGAGCTATGAGAAGGCAGGAAAACTTGCTATCACGGGGGGCATCGTTCTGGTCGCGTCCTGGATTCTGGCTTTTGCTATCGTTTTCTTAATGCCCCTAGCCTTTCCTGCCATCGAGGCTGGCTCTTTCTTCAGTACCAGCCTGGTTGAAGTCGCCGAGGTAGACTTTATCGACCTTTATATTCCAGTCAACCCTTTCAGTTCCGTGGCTCGCACAGTGGTACCCGCGGCAGCAGTGTTTAGCGTTGCCTTTGGTATTGCGCTCATCGGAGTTGAAAATAAACAGAGCCTGCTGGATGTTTTGGCTGCCACGTCAAAGACGCTCAGCCGCATCGCGATGATGGTGGTAAAGGTTACCCCCATTGGTGTTTTCGCCATCGCCGCGAATGCGGCCGGCACCATGACCATCGAAGAGTTCGGCCGGTTGCAGAGCTATATCATACCTTTTATTGTCGCGACCCTTTTATTGACTTTTTGGATTATTCCAGGGTTGGCAGCGGCACTCACACCGTTCAGTTACCGTGAAATCCTCAAATCTGCCCGTGATGCACTGACCACCGGCTTCGTCACTGGCAATCTGTTCATTACGCTGCCCATGCTGGTGGAAAATGCCAGAAATCTTTTTGAGGATCATCGGATAAAAAATGATGACACCGATAGCTATGTTGAGGTGCTGGTTCCGACATCCTTCAATTTTCCCAATATCGGCAAACTACTGACGTTGCTCTTTGTCCTCTTTGCCGGCTGGTTTGTCGGCAAAAGTGTTGCACTTACAGACTATCCAGGCTTTGCAGTGTTGGGACTCTTTACCCTGTTTGGCGGTGTGGATCTAGCACTGCCATTCCTGTTGGACCAGATGCAGATTCCTTCAGACATGTATCAGCTCTACGTTGTTACGGGAGTCCTCAACAGTTGGTTTGCGACACTTCTTGCAGTCATGAACCTGTTTGCATTCACCTTGGTGGCTGCATGCGCAGCAACTGGTGCTGTAAGAATCAATTGGCCACGTATTTTCAGCTTTACGATAATTTCGTTGGTGATTTTTGTCGCTGCCCTCCTGGGAACCCGTTTCGTGCTGTCTGAGATGGTAAGCAAAGAAGACATTACACGACGCACTCTGATGCACTCGGAGATAGAAGAATCAAAAACGACCGATATCAAAAAGATCGGCTCAAAAGACGCGGGAACTCTTAAAGGCCCTCTGGAATCGATTATCAAGCGCGGCAAGCTGCGAGTAGGCTACCACCCTGAAAACTTGCCGTTTTCTTTTGTCAACGACAAGGGCCACCTGGTTGGTTACGATGTGGAACTGATGCATGTGCTGGCACGGGAGCTGAAGGTAGAACTGGAGTTTATCGAGTGGACCTACGAAACGGTATTTAACGATCTCAATCAGAACCAATTTGATATCGCGATCGGTGGCCTGATTGTTAACCCGGAGCGGCTCTCCAAGGCCAATTTCTCGAACCCTTACCTGGATATGACCACAGCCGTGGTGGCAGAAGACCACCGGCGCAGTGATTTTAAAAGCTGGCGTTTAATAGACAAAGAACATATTGTTCACCTGGGCATTGTTGGGGAAAGACGGGCGAATAATTTCAAGCGCTACTTGCCGAATACCGATGTAGTTCTCCTGGAAACTTACAGCGATTTTTTTACAGACAACCCCAAAGGGGTTGACGCACTAGTCATCAGTGCTGAGGCAGGATCGGCCTGGACGATCCTTTATCCCGCCTATTCCGTTGTGGTGCCGGAGCCTCACCTAAAATCGAACGTTGCCTTGGCCATGCCGTTGGATTCGTCGGATTTCGAAAATTTTGTTAATGACTGGCTGCAACTGAAGCAGACCAGCGGTATTATTGAGAAATTATATAACAAATGGATTTTGGGCACCAAGGTGGAGCAGAAAAAGGGCCGCTGGTCAATTGGGCAAAACCTGCTTGGTTTGTGGGAGTAAGCAGTCCAGAAATTTATACGCCGCTACATGAGTTAAAGGAGGTCTTATGAAATTAGTAACCGCATTTAAATGCTGTCTATTGTTTCTTTCATATTTATTGATTGCCTGTGCGGGTACCCCGGAAAGGATCCCGGTTCCACCGGCTGCCATATTAGTCGAAAGCAACGGCAGACAATATGATGAGCTGCATGTTGATGGTGGCACTGGGTCCCAGGTCTTTGTTTACCCGGCAGCCGTGGATTGGAAGCGTATTACGAAAAAACTCAATGTACAAGGCGATCCCAGGGTCTACGTAATAAGGAACTCATTCCTGGAACCGGACTACCTGGGCCTCAATCGCAATGTGGTGCCGATTGCATTGCGCTCGATAGATTCGCTGATCAGGACTCAGAGGATCGGTGACCTCTACCAGATCTATGCCCTGTGTGTACGCGATGGAAATGACTTCAACCTGGCTTATATCCCTGCGGATTGTACTGATGAGCCGAGCGAAGAGTTTAACCCGATGTACATGAGCAAACTCTATGAACTCGGATACCAGATAGCACGCATGGGGTATAAATGGGCTAAAGCTCCACCGGGATTCAAAAGGGCAGACTAATCCCTAGGTGGGATTGTCTTTTTGGTCCTGCTTTTTTATTGATTACTTCAATATGCAGTAAGAAATTCATCTACCAAATTTTTATCGACGAATGTAGATTAGCAAGCAACATCCACAAGACGACATTTCTTATATAGCTTCTGCCAATTCATCATAATGTTGTGGATTGGAAAGTATAAATTACCCATCCCGACCTACAATTTTTGCCTTGTCCCAAAAATTGTATATGTCGGCTAAATCGAATCTTCTGGCACTGGCAAAAAACTGTGGATTTGCAGTTCCAATATTTCCTTCACTGATTTTTAACATATTAGCTGCTGCAAATAAAGCGCTTGAGTTTATTTGACCGACGCAGCGGGGTATCGTTTTATAGCTTACGGGGTTAGGCGGGGTATGATTTTTATTTAAACTGGCAGGGTACTCGCGGGATCGGCGGGGTGTTTTTTTTAACAGGCGGGATACTGGCGGGGTATTTCAATTTTTGGAGACCAAACTTGCCAATACATGCAATCAGGATAAAGTGAATGTATGTTTCGTATATCTTAAAGTTTTACAATGTATCCGAGGTGCTTAATACAAAGGCATCTGGAGCCAACCTTACTGGAGTATCAGGCGATTATCAGGGCTCATTTTTACCTTGACACCAAGTTTTGCGCCTTCTTTGTTCAATATATTCTTCAACCAAAGCGTGTCGACTTTTGAAGCCCGATTGACCCTGAATCGTCGCAGTTGGGTGGGTGTCATTTGCAGTTCCAGGAGCTTGCCGGTTGATGGATTGACCTTCGCAAAATACATGAGTGATAAATCTGGTCTAAATTCTTCGTGGCCGCCAATTCCCTCATAGTCATTTATAAAGTCACCACAGCCATAAAGAATGAGTTTCTCCTTGTAAATCTCGATCCCTTTGACATGATGCGAGGAGTGTCCATGTATAATATCGACGCCGGCCTCGTCAATCAATCGATGCGCCAAAACAGTCTGCTCCTTAGGGATTCCATACCCCCAATTGCTTCCCCAGTGGATCGAGGCCACAATAATGTCTCCCTCAAGTTTGACGCGCCGAATTTTGTCTTGAATATCGCGAAGAGTTTTAGCACGCATGTCATTTAGCAGATTTACTCCGGGCTTTTCATCCCTAGCAGCCCAACCCGTTGGAATTCCGCTCGTCCCCAACCCAAAAGCGAACACAATGACCCGCCCTTTGGCGGAAACCTTATGCACTGCCGGTGCCTGAGCTTCACTAAGGTTGCGGCCGGCGCCTGCGACTCTGATGTTTACAGATTGTAACGTCCTCAATGTTTCACGCAGACCCGAATATCCCCAATCAAGCACATGGTTATTAGCCAAAGAACACACATCTATCTTGGCAGCTGTTAAAATGGAGATATTTTCCGGGAGCATCCTGTAATTAATACCTTTACCCCTCCAATAATCGTTGCTCTGCGTTACACTTGTTTCCAAATTGATTATCCTGACATCCGGCAATATCCGGTCCATCTCCTTAAGCGCATCCCCCCAAACGTACGAAAAACTGACAGGATAGTCGATGGGGCCGTTCACATCCTCCGCAATTTTGACATATCCTTGGGCACTTTTCATATATGACTCATAGATAGCGGGGTCCCCGGGATGGGGCAGGATCTGGTCGATACCCCTGCCGGTCATCACGTCACCGCACATGAAAATGGTTATAGCATTTTGGTTGCTATTTGCAGCTATGACTGATTTATTTTCGTCATTCACCATTTCAGGGGCTCCATGCACCTTTACCGTCATTTCTTGACCAGATGCCGCGGCTGCTATGGCAATAACCATGAAATATCCGGCTATACAATATAATAAGGATATGTGTTTCATGCACTTTTTCCTGTCATGGCCTTAGTATGGTTTACTTTTATCAGATACGGGTTCAATTGGTTATATACAAACAATGAAAACCTGGACCCCAGGGCCATTCGTTGATTCCTCCCCCAGGGGCCAGAGTCAATCGGGTATGTTGTGAATCCTGCTGCAAAAGTGACCGGAATGATGGGATATCGTAGATCCGCCTTCGGAGGAATGGAAAGTTGGAATGCTGGGTTTAGTGAAATGGGATCTATTTTTATAAGGATGGCGCGGATCAGTTTATAAAATCAGAGCATCATCCGCTTTCGATACCCAATATTCCAGTATTCCACCATTCCATGATTCCATCCGGAAACTCAGGAAAACTCCACCCTCCAGTTTTGGTCCAAAGCCGAGCCCTCTTGGCTAGAAAACATTACCACAATTCTTTAGACATTTCCGCAATTTTCGAGAGCATCTTTCAAATTCGTGTCGACGTGATGACACTGTTCCCCCTGCGCACGCCGATCTTTTCTGCGATCACCGGACCATCGCCGAGCGTCCTTGCCAAATCAAGATTTTATCCCATCACATAGAGCCGGGAACTATAGGAGTTGCGACGGAGTATCTGAATTCGGTTCCGGATCTAAGTTTTAAAATTAATTCAAGTTTCCAGGGTGAACTGCCGATATTTAACCTTGTAAATTCCGATAATCTACCTCGAAAAATCTCAGGTAGGAGAAAAATCAGATGAAATTAAAATATTTGCTGATTCCTTTGATTCTTGTATTAGCCTCAAATGCTCTGGCCTTTGATGGCAAAAAGAACTTTGGGATCGGAGTGATCGCAGGAGATCCGGACGGAATTACCGGTAAATACAGGCTGAAGAATGACCAGGCCATTGATTTCGGTTTCGGATGGAAGACCTCCGGCGACAAGGAATATCAATTTTACGGCAACTATCTCATTTATAAATATGGTCTCATTGATGTTCCAGAAGGTAAACTGCCGCTCTATTTTGGAGGCGGGGTGCGATTTATCACCTATAGCGAGGATGATAAGGATAGCGAGTTCGGCCTCAGAATTCCGGTCGGAATTGAATACATATTCTGGGATTCTCAATTGGGTGCTTTTCTTGAATTGGTGCCTGTCCTTTGTCTGACGCCGGACACGGAATTCGAGTTTGGCAGTGGAATCGGCATCAGATTCTTTTTTTGATCATTGGTTTAATAAGCGGTCGCTCTATCGCAACCCGAGATTTTTTTTATTGGAGGAGCTAATGCATTTCTCATTGGTAGCTGAATCATTGTTACCCGCACTTATTGTAATCGCAGCCGGATACGCACTCGCCCGTTTGGTGGGCTTGTCGCCCGTTACGCTTAACACGCTTCTGCGTTATATCTTCCTGCCCGTGTATCTCTTTATGACGCTGGAAGCCAGAATGTCGTTCGAAACGTTCTCTTTTGTCGCTTTGATCGGCGCGGCCGTTGTCGGGGTAGGCGTTCTGATTCACCGAAACGCGCATCGGGTATTAAAGAACCAGGTCGATGCCTCGGTGGCCATTCCCAATGTCGCCTGCTTTTCAATTCCGATCTTCGCCCTGAGTTGGGGAGGCCGCGGACTGGGCACCGCCTGTGCTTTTTTTGTCGGCGTTTCGATTGCAGCTTTTTTTATCGAAAAGCAGAAATTTGTGAAACTGCTGCGGGAACCATGGGTTTATGCTGTTGCGGCCGCCATCCTCGCCAAAGAGATCCGAGGAGCAGAGCTGCCGCTTGACGTTGTTCTCTCGCCGTTTATGGGCGCGACCTACCCGCTGCTACTGCTGTTTCTGGGCGCCTCCCTGCACCCCTTTGAAGGCATTTCCGATATAAACGCCTGGGTTACCGCCGTATTGCGTGTAGGAGGTGGTTTCCTGGTGGCCTTGCTCGGGGTTTCCGTTTTATCGGTATCACCGGCAATTGCTGCAGGCGCCGTCATGGTTTCCATGGCCCCGCCCGCCACGAAGTCCTTGTCGCTGGTCGGATCGGCCAAAGATACGCCGACGTCCAAAGGACCGGCCAACGTGGGGCTGCTGGTCTCCCTGACGGTCTTCATCATATTCTTGTCCACTGGTTGGAAACCCTGGTAATCCATCATACAGAGAAAGCCAAAAAAAGGTGACATCAAAGCGCCCAGGCCAAACACCAGGATCGTGCCGGTTAGGCAAAGGCTTTCGGCGTTGGGCTTTCGGCATTCGGTGCAGGTTGATATTCGATTTTACTTTCTGCCCTGTGTCCGAAGATTTATACTCGTCTCAGTATGTCTGCGCAAGTGAGATGGATTGAGATCCGATAAAAACTCCGTGGTCGCCGTATACCAAGGTGCAATATCCTGACGCTGCCGGCAACCACGGGTTTTTAACAGCCCAAATTTTAGGATTCTCTATTTTTTGGATGCAGGATTCCGATGATAAGATTGTCCGGTTGCAGGTATTTCTCAGCAGATTCCCGAACGGTCTCAGGCGTTATTTGGTCGAACCATTGGGCCGCTTTCACTATTTGGTTGGGATCGCCGTTTTGACTCATACTCAATTTCAACTTTTTGGCCCAGTACGCATTGGTGATTAGTTTGTTCTTTATCAAATTTTGAAAATACTTTTTGACCCCCTCCAATTGATCGTCATCCACCGGATGTGACCGTAGTTCCTGCAAGATTCTTTTATACTCGGAAATTACCGTTTCGGCGTTCTCGGGCGCACACACCGCATGAAAAACAAAGCGGGAAGACGGCCGGGGCCCGATGCCCATCCAAGGTTTAACATGCCCGCTGTAAATCAGGCTTTGCTGTTCACGGATATCGCGCGTGATATGTTGATTTATCAATTTAGCCAAGGTGCCCATCTGCAGCAGGGTTTGTTCAGCGTAAGGGAAATCGTGATGCAAAATGACATATATCTCCGATTTAGGTTCTATATTTTCATTTACGACCACCTTGAATCGACCAGCGGGGGAGTTGAGTTTCAGATCCCCGATTTCTTCCTTTTCTCCCGCGGGAAGGGTGGCAATATATTTTAAAACCAGGGGTTTGATCCAGTCCAATTCGAAATTTCCCACAAATTGAAAGGTAAAGTCCCCCGTATTTTGAAGTCTCATCAGCAGATTTTCTCGGGTGACTTCCGGATTCAACAGTTCCGCATCCTGCAGGGTGGGCAGGATCAGCCAGTGAGATTGGGGAAAGACTGTTTTATTCCATTGGTAAAAAAACTTCCAGTTGGCCGTGTCCTGGTTGTTTTTCACATGATCGGTGAAGTTTGTGGCACTTTCGGCAAAGATTTCCCGGTCAAATCGCGGTTGGGTGACACCCAGATGAATCAGCTGCAGCAAGACTTCCAGATCTTCCGGCGAGGCATGGCCGCTGACTCCCTCTTCGTAATAATCAATATACGGATTTATCTTAACATTTTTGAATATCAAACGCTTAATCAAATCTGTCCGTTTGAACGGCCCCACTCCCGACTGCAAAAAAACCCCGGCGGACAAGGTTGCGGACCAGTACTCTTCCCTGCGAATCATGGAATATCCGCCGGGACTGTATCCGTTTATAAGAATCTCTTCCTTTTTGAAATCAGTGGGTTTTAGTACGACCGTTATCCCGTTGGACAGCTCCCAGACGGTGACGCCGATTTTCCCCAGTTTTTTTTCGGCAATGATTTCTCCGGGCTGGATTTGACCGGTGAAAAACGGCAGATCCGAAACTTCATCCAGCGCCGGCTCCAACGCCGTCATTTTCATAGCGTCTTGCAGGGATCGGGCATCCGCATGGGATGGAAAGCTGGCTTGCGCTTTTTCGGTGCCGACGATGGCTATCATCCGGTTATAGTTGATATTGTATTTGCTGCGGGCGAGATTCAGATCTTCAAGCCGGATGTTGGGCAAATATTTTTTAGCCAGATTGTAATAGGCTTGCTCAGATAGGTTTGGTATTTCTCTGATCACGGCATCAACCAGCCGCTGGGCCACTTCCTCGTTGGTTTTGTTGTCCTTTTCCCGCAAATAAATTTTGGCATTGTTGCGCATTTCCTTTTTGGCCCGTTCGAGTTCCGACTCGTGAAACCCGAAGCGTCTGATCTTTTCCAACTCCACAAATGCTTCCCGCAAGGCATCCTGGTACCTGTTTTCTTTGACCCAGATTAAAAAGGTGTGGTGGGGCAAAAATCCAGGCTGTTTGGATTTAACATACTTGGAGCCTGCTGCGAATGCACTTCCCTTTTTCTCCTTGACCTGAATCCGGGTATTCAGAATGGAAACATAAAGGCGCTCAATGAGATAATTCCTGAAATCGGATTCCGTTTTGCCCTTCAGGACGGGGTTTTTCTGGATAATTAGAATAAAAGATCCTTTAGCTTCCGGATCTGAAATGGTCGTATACAAAACCTCCCGGTGGTCCGGAATCGGGTATTTGACCAGTTGCGGAGCGTCCCGGCGGTTTCTGATTTTGGAAAAGGCTTTGGTAATCCGGGATTTCATGGCCGCAGGATCGATATCGCCGACAATGATCAGCGCCATGTGCTTGGGTTGGTACCAGTCCCGGTAAAACCGTTTCAGTTCATTTACGGTAATATCTTTCAGAACACTCAGCTCGCCAATGGGATGCCGCTCCGCATGTCTGGAGTAGTTAAAAAGTTTGGGATAATAGTGTTTTTGATAGGCCCGGCTGTAAATGCCGCGGGATCGTCGCCACTCCTCGATGACAACCCCCCGCTCTTTTTCCGTTTCCACAGGATCAAAAGTGAGGCCATCCATCCAATCCCCCAACACCAGAAACGCTTTGTCGACGATTTCCGGATTGTCCAGCGGAATACGAAATTTGTAAACGGTTTCTTCCCACGCGGTATAGCCGTTTAAATCCGGACCGAATCCCATTCCGGCAGCTTCGAAAAACTCGACCAGATCATTCCTTGCGAAATGGCGGGTGCCGTTGAATGCCATATGCTCGACATAATGGGCTGCCCCCAGTTGTTGTTCCGTTTCCTGCACGGATCCAACCTTTAGGACCAACCTGAAAACAGCTTCACCGACCGGCTGCTGGTTTTTGCGCAAGTAGTATGTCAGTCCGTTGTCCAAAGTTCCCGTCAAGACCCTGTCGTCCAGGGGCAGTTTTAACTGCAGCTGATCGGGATTTATCGCCACGTAACGTGAACAAGAATTGACCAGAAAAATAAGCGATAATAGCAAAATGATTTTTTTCATTATTTTTTTCCTTAAGATTGAGTGTTGATGGCTCTGAGAAAAAAATAAAATTAGAATTTTAGCTATATCATCGAGCACAGGAAATGGCTGAACATTTATTAAATACAAACTCTACAGCACGGCTTTGACAAAGCGAATCTGACGAAAATGGCGAATTGGGTAGCGGCTTCAGCTTCCGACATCGGTCTTCGAGCTTGAGGCTTCGCCTTTCGGGCTGCGACGCCACAAGACGACGGGACAAGGCAGTTTAAGATATTGAGGTGTCTATGAAACGGAATCGTTTATCATCCGGATAGCGAATGTTGGTCTTATTGTCGTTAATCTGAAAGGTAACTCAGTGATTCGTTGATCACAAAATCTCTTTTTCTCAGCTCGTTAACAAATTCCTCCGCCGGCAGCATGGTTTCGGCACCATCCACGCCTTTCTTCTTCACTTGCCCTCTGGCCAGCATTTGAGCCCCGATGGAAAGCGGGATGCCGACATTTTTGGAATAGGCGCGCGGCCCGCCCCATATATCCATGGGCGGGTGATCCGTTACGAAGCGATACATGACATCATGGCCGCTCAGAATCCCCCGGACTTCAACCTGTACGGAATATCCCCAGACTTCCGTTTGATCACCCGCGGCGGAATTTAGTAAATAATGATTGATATAATCCAGCGGCTGAATCTTTCTGCCGTCATATTCGATGGGCTGCGAATCATATATGCCATAATCAAAAAGCATCTTTACCAGGCCCATCGCCCGCGGCGGAAAGCATCCTCTGATAAACACCTGTTTCACACCGGGAATATTCTTGGAAAGGGTTTGCGACTCGCCGTGGGGCACATAATACGTGGTCTGGGTGCCGATGGGGTCCGGGAAATGGACCGTGCGTGCACCTGAAAATGGTTGATTGTGTATGAGCTCGCCGTTATCAAAGTAAAACCGATTTTCGGTTCGCGGATCAAACTCCCACAGGATAACGTGCAGCAGTCCCGGGGAATGGGCAATGGATCGAAAGGCGGCAAAGTCGATATCGATTCGCTTCACTTGCTCCAGCCGATCTGCGCCGAGCTGAGCCAGAAGGTTTGTGATCCCGGGCGTAATTCCGACTCCACCGACAACTGAGATGCCTGCTGCCTGAGCGTCGTTATCCAGCGCCAGGGTTTCCTCGTGCGGGCTTATCAAATCCAGCATATCGACTTTGGCTTTGATGCCGGCTCTAATCGCGTTTTCACAGTAAACTCTCGGAAGGCCGTTCGCAACGACATCGTAGCCGGCTATCAGTGCCGCCATCTCGTTGACATTTTCAGCATTTATTTTTGCCGCCTTTAAACGGCTGTCTCCGGCTTTTTCAATAAACGATTCGATTTTCTCCAAATCTATATCGGCAATCGTGATCTCATCAAAATCGCTGGTTTGTACCAGATCGACAGTCGTTTCGGTGGCCATGGCCCCAACGCCGCCCAGCACTAGTATATTTTTCATCAATTGCCTCCCGTTTAAAATATTGAAAATTGAATATGTAATGAGTTCTATCGATATAAAAAATTACTAATACTAGACATTGGAATTTATTAATCCGGCGACTAACAACGTCATTCCCCGCTAAAACCATCCGGGATCTTCGACCGGCCGCAGCGGAGCGGAGAGCCGGAATCCAGCAAACGCCTCAATTTTATTGGATTCCCGCTACCGGATCAAGTCCGGCACAGGCCCCGCGGGAATGACCGGAGGATAATTAAAAGATACTCTATCTAACCGCCGGTTTAATAAATCCCCCAATTCCTCAATTTGGTGCAAATTGGCCACTACCGTATCCAAATATATAAAATCGCAATGCGGCTCAACCATGCCAAAGCTGATAGCAAAGGTCAACCGTAGATTTGATCTTGATCTTTCATATTTCCCTCGACCAACTGAGCAGAGGCACTGATTACCATAAAATCCATATTAAAATCAGCCAAAGGAAAACCGTGTTGGCCGGATCGATGGGATGAGCGAAATAACACGGGATATCCCCAATTCACCTTGACAACTTAGTATTATCCTATTATGGTATTTAATATTTATCATACCTATTGGAGGCATTTATTGTGAATACACAAAAGGTTGCCATTACCATTCCGGCTGATCTAGTAATAATGATTGATGATATCAGCAAAAAGCTGGGACTGTCTCGCAGCAAGTATATATCCACCGTTCTTCGTGAAAAAGTAATAAGCGAAAATGAACGGCAAATTAAGGATTCATATAACCGGGTTTTTTCTGATGATTCAATTAGTAATGAGCAGCTCCAGACCTCTATATGGTTCGATGGAGCCGGCAACCAGGGAGGCCAGGAATGGTGATTCGAAAAGGTTCTGTTTACTGGGTTGATTTTTCACCGGGAAAGGGTTCGGAGCCGATTGGACGCCGGCCGAGTCTAGTAATCCAAAACGACATATTAAACGACAGTAAACTTAACACGGTTATTATGCTGGCGATAACGTCCACCATGAAATTTGGAGAATTACCCGGCAACGTGACTTTACGAAAAAACGAAGCAAATCTACCCAAGAAGTGCGTAATCAATACGACTCAAATAAAATCTGTAGACAAAAAAAGCATTAAAGAAAAGATCGGAACGCTTTCAAAAAAAAGGATGGATGAGGTGCATGAAGGTATAAAGCTAGTTATGGCCATTCCGCTTTAGAAGTATGAATATTACCGGAGGTTACCTGTGGTTGCTTCCTGCAATCTTTGTGTAGGGTGCGCTCTGCCCACCATTGACAGATGAATTCAGCGATGTTTGGTGGGCACAGCCCACCCTACGATAATGATTTTTTGCGAAGTCAGTACTTATTTATTGAAATTTCATGATGTTTGCGAAGGATCTATCAAACAAAATAATTTCGCCACCAAGACACCAAGGCACGAAGTTTAGATTTAAGCTACTATTTTGCCTTAGTGTCTTGGCGCCTTTGTGGATGTTCTTTCCGGTTTATCAGGGTTGGGGTACACTATTGGTGAAATCTAACAACATCAAGTATCCAGAAACCAGAAGCCTGAATCCAGAACTAGTCAATACCGGTAATGGTCTTCATCGCAACGGCTAAATTTGAATACAGTATTTTATGCAACTAAGGGGTGAATTTCATTCCTTTTTTGCCATTAACCAATAACGAATAACAAATAACGGCCACTTGTTACTTTTCCAAAAGGTCAAGCATCAATTGCCGTCGTGGTTCTGCTGCACACATCGCCGTTATTCGACCAACACCCGGCAGCTGCGACCCAGCTTGTCGGCGGCGACCATGGCGCTGTACATGTCAAACGGGGTGACGGTAAACACATGGTTGTGCGTGATCTGTTCCGGTCCGCACAAGTCCTCGGCAAAGGTCTTGAGGGCTTCGGTGGTAATGTCGCCCAGCCCTAGCTCTTCGAGAGTTACGGGAAGACCGACGTCAACCATAAAGTCAAAAACCGCCAGGCGTTCGTCCGGGTCGATATCTTCATCCAGGCACAGTTGGGTGGCCACGCCAAAGGCCACCTTCTCGCCATGGGAGTAGGGCCGGCATTCGTCGAACCCGGTCAGGCCGTTGCCGATGGCATGGGCGGCGGCCACACCGGCACTTTCAAACCCCAGTCCCGACAGCAGGGTGTTGGCTTCGATGACCCGATCCACGGCCGGGGTGACAACCTGTTCGGCACCGTCCCGCACCGCATCGACGCCGAATTCCAGCAGCGTATCGTAGCACAGTCGAGCCAGGGTCAACGCTGCCTGGGTTGCCACACCACCGGCCAGGGCCACTCGCCGGCCCTTGTAGGCGGCCTCGGCCTCGAACCAGGTCGCCAGTCCGTCGCCAATGCCTGAAATCAGCCAGCGAACCGGGGCCTCCACGATCACCTGGGTGTCCACCAGCACCAGGTCTGGGTTGCGCGGCCAAATATCCCATCCGTCAAAGTTGCCATCCGGCGTGTAATAGACGGTGGCCGCACTGGTGGGGGCGTCATTGCTGGCGATGGTCGGCGCGGTCACCAGCTTGGCGTCGATTTCCATGGCCACGGCTTTGGCCAAATCGATGGCCTTGCCGCCGCCCAGGCCCACCACCACCTCCGCCTTTTCAACCTTGGCTTGCTCGACGCCCAGACCGATTTGTCCGCGGTCGCATTCACCTGAAAACTGGAAGGAAATCAGTTCGAGTTCATTTTCGTCAAAGCTTTTTTGGACCGCTTCACCGAAGCGTTCGCTGACCACCGGGCCCCAGGCCACCAGAACACGTTTACCCAGGGGAGCCATGAATTTACCGATGTCGTTTAACACGCCAGCACCCTGAACGTAGCGGTGCGGTGCGATGAATACTTTTACCATTTTATTACCTCCTTTGGTATGGGTTGAAAGGTTCAAGATTCAGGGTTCAGGGTTCTGGGTTCAGGGTTCAAGGTTCTGGGTTGGACGAGAAGTAGATCCTGTAGCCGCCGATTGTAGGATCTGTCTGCGGTAATCCGGTTCATACCAGATTCGATCTGCATAAGACGGATCCACCGGCGGGAGAGCTGCTCGCCTTTGAGGAGTTGGAAATTGAGAGTTCCATGCTCCATTTTTTATCCCATCTTCTCACTAATTTTCATAAAAAATTCAGTTATTTTTAGCCAGGCGACTGAATTACCTCATTCCGGCCGCAGCGGAGCGGAGAGCCGGAATCCAGCAAATGCCTTAATTTTACTGGATTCCAGCCTTCAGCGGAATGACCTGAGGATAACTAAAAGATACTCCATTTAACCGCCGGTTTAATAACCTCTGAACCCCTGAACCCTGAACGGCCAAAACCTCCAATTTACTCTTTGATGCCTTTGGTGCCGCGGCGCTTCAGGTATTTGTCCCAGTAAAAGTCATCGGCATTGTCCTTGGTGACCAGCGACAGACCATTGTCGCAATAGGGGATCTGCATTGGGTTGAAGCCCATGCGTTTGTAGTCGTTCATCGGATCGATCAGATCCGAATGCTTGGCCAGGTACAAAAACAGCATGCCGAAATACCCCTGCACGCCCTGGTTGGGGTTGAGGGCACCCCAGATGACGCCTTCTTTGATCATGTCCAGAACTTTTTCATTGACGTCACAGCAGAGCACCTTGATTTTACCGCCCAGCTCCTTGGCGGCCTGGGCTGCTCCCATAGCCGAGCTGGCTTCAGGCATGAAAACCGCACCAAGGTTGGGGTGGGCCTGGGCCATGGTGAGAACTGCCTGATAGGCTTTCTGGGGATCCTGCATGGATGCGGCGCGGCCGACGACTTTGACGCCGGGATACTTGGACTCGATCCTGGCCACGAATCCCTGGGTGCGGCGGTCGTGGTTGTCCTGCCCCGGGTTTTCCAGCACCGCCACCTCGCCTTTGCCGCCCAGCTCGTTGGCCAGCGTGTCGGCGGCAAAAATGGCTTCCCGCGCGTTGTCCGACGTGATATGCGACACCCGTTTGCTGTTGGGGGAATCCGATGCGAACGTCACCACTGGTATGCCCATTTCATAGGCGCGATTGATGGGTTCGATAAAAGGATCGGAATTGATGGGAGCGATAAAAATGCCGGCCGGATTGCGGGCCAATACCTGCTCGAACACCGCCAGATGACGATTGACGTCATACTCGGGCGTGCCCAGGTATTTCGTTTTCACGCCGAGTTGCTGGCCGGCTTGCTTGAACATTTCATAAACCGGAAACCAGTATTCAACACCGGAGACAAAGGGGACCATGTAGTAAACTTCATCCTCACTGCCCTGGAGAAAAGATTTCTTCTCGGCCGCAAAAGCCGAAAATGCCGTCAAGCCGACCACCATCAAGATCAAAATTGCAATACCTGATTTTTTCATTATCAAGCTCCTTTGTGTGCAAATACCTAATTGAGCTGAAAACGCTCAATTAGGTGTTAATTGTTAACTGTTATTAGTTATTAGAGCAAGGTCATCGTTTGGTTATTTAAGCTTCCCGCAAAGAAATTTATAATTAGGCTGGTATTCCGCTCAAACAACTAACGAATAACTGATAACTAATAATCCCCATTTTGCCCGGTTAGCATTCACCTCCTTTCATGAAAATCCCTAAGTGTTGCATGATGCTTTTAACTATTGCTAAATTCAGTAGAATCGAAAAATAGACTCATATGGACTGAGTGCTGAGGACTGAGTTAAAGCAAATATTGGTGATAGTATCGGCCCCATGCCCAGTCCTCAGTCCTCATCAATTTTTCATATATACCTAGTGCAGCGATACCTCACTTCGATATTCCGCGATTCGATATTCTGTGGTTCTCTGTTTATACCCGAATCGGGTAACTGCCATACTTGCGATGGGTCTCCATCATGGCAATATAGTTATCGGGCTTGACGGCTGAATGGATGCTGTTGCCGGATGAGAAAATGTAGCCGCCGCCGGGTCCGGCAACCTCGATGCATTTTTTGGACTCGGCAATGGTTTCCTCGACGCTGCCGAAAGTGAGCGTCTGGGCGCAGTCGACATTGCCTTTGAGTGCAATCCGGCTGCCGTATTTCCTTTTTATCTCAGCGAGGTCCATGCCCGCGGTCGGATCGATCGGATCCAGGCAGTCAATACCCGAATCGACAATCATGTCGATCAAGGGCATGATTTCACCGTCGGTATGTTTGATGATGTAAAGCCCGCGGTCCTTGTAGCCGCCCATGACTTTGCAAAGCGGCGGGTAGAACAAATTCTTGAAATGCAGCGGTGAAATCATCGGGCTGTGCTTGTGGGCAAAGTCATCGCCCGTGTATATTATCTTAACCCCGCGTTTAACGGCCTCGTCGGCCATTTTCAGATTGACTTCGACACACATCTCGATGATGCCTTCGATCAACTCGGGGGCCTCGATCAGGGTCATTAAAAAGTGTTCGAATCCCATCAACCTGCTCGGTATGGAGAACACATCGTTTAAGTGCAGAATTACGGCTTTTTTTCCCTGGTGTTCCTTCAGTTCGGATTCCAGGGTGACATAGCGCTCCGGTGCGTGAGGATCGGGCGGCTCGTATCGATCGAGATCACGCATGGTTTTAATTGGTCCGTCAATGGGATAGGTGTGGGACTCGCCGGTATCTTTTTTGACGATGCCCCATTCATCGCGGTAAATGTTGGGCTCCAGTTCATCATTCTTGTAGTTCAAGTCGACACAGATGGCATCCTGCTCTGCCTTGTAGACAAATTCCTGGTAGCTCAGGCCCGGATAAATGGCATCGATGACCTTTTTATCCACAAACCATTCAAAGGTCGGTATGCGATCGACCTCTTCATGTCTCAATGTTTTCAGGACTCTTTCTTCCGAAGTCAGTGTCATGTTGTTCTCCTATGATTTGAAGCTGTTAAAAATATCGTGATTCACTTCCTTTAAACTCGGGTACATTTTTTTGAATATCCGGTAGTAGTCTTCATACTGCTTCTGCCGCTCAGGGTCCGGTTCATATATCCGGCCTTCTTTATACGTCTGCCGGAAGGCGTCGTTCTCGTCCTGATACAGGTCCAGGCCGATGCCGGCCAGCAGGGCCGCGCCCAGGGTCGTGGCCTCCTCCAGGTCGGGGACCTCGATTATTTTTCCGGTGACGTCGGCCTTGTTTTGCATCCACAGCTGATTGCGGACGGCACCGCCGACGGCGACGATTTTTTGAATGCTGCCGGGCATGGCCCGCTCAAAGGAGAACAAAATGTCTTTAAATTGATAATCAACGCCCTCGATAATGGCCCGCAGCATGCAGCCCTTGTCGGTCGTGGTACTCAGCCCGATGAAGGCCCCTAAAGATCGGCTGTCGATGTCCGGCGTACCGGCCCCCGCCAGATGCGGCAGGAAAAAGACGCCGTTGGAGCCGCAGGGTGCCTGGGCGGCTTTTTCCATCAGGGAATCCCAGTCCGGCTTGCCGGTCTTGGTTTCAATTTCCTTTTCTTCGAAGCCGTAGTTGTCCCGAAACCATTCCAGCATCAAAGCCGAGGGCGAGTAGCCGGCCAGCAGGAAGGCGTCTTTAGCCACATGGGCTTCGACATTGATGCCGGCGTTAAAGATATCTTCGTTTAAAATGAGGCGGGGTAGGGTGCGGACGATAATCTCCCAGGTGCCGGTGACATCCATGATGACATCCGGCACAAAAGCGCCGACGGCCAGGCCCGCGCAAATATAGTCATGTCCGCCCAGAACCAACGGCGTGCCCTCTTTCAAGCCCGTCTTTTGCGCAGCGTTTGCGGTGACGCCGCCCAGCACGGTGCCGCTGGGCAGGGCCTCCGGGAAGATGGCCGGGCTCAGCCCGGCGCTGTCAAAAATTTTATCCGACCAGGTGAGCGTTTTCTGATCAAAAAGCGATGTGCAGGAGGCCATGGTGTAATCGGTGGCCTGGCGGCCGCAAAGCATATAGTTGATGAAGTCTTCTATCAGCAGCCATTTGTCGGTCTTGTCCAGGATATCCGGGTGATGTTCCTGCATCCAAAGCAGACGATAAATCGTGTCGATATGCAGCACCTGTTTGCCGGTAATATTAAAAATTTTTTCAGCGCCGATTTTTTGGCTGAAAGCCCGGCTTTGCGGTTCGGTGCGGGTGCACTGCCATGAGATAAACGGGTAAAGCCAGCGTCCGTCTTGATCCATGGGCACGCCGTCCATGCCCATGCCGGTCACTGCAATGCCCTGGATTTCGGCGGCATTGCCGATTTGATCCAATACGCTTTTGATAATGGCAATCGTACTGTTCCAGACGATCTCCGGATCCCAGAAGGCCCAGTCCGGATGATCCGCGTCCATGTGTTTGATCTCGGCCGGCACGCTGTGCGAGGCCACGATATTGCCCGCTAAGTCATAGGCAACCGCTTTGGTTGAAGTTGACCCTAAATCGATCCCTAGTAGATAACCCATTTTTTTGACCTCCTCAGTGTCAGATGGTTGTATTCTGGGGTGAAAGATATGCAAAACCCTTATTTGCAAATTCATTCCGTATTTGTTCTTATGACGTAATGCGTTCTAATTTAGGATTTTAGATTGCGGATTTCGGATTGAAGGTATTCTGCCTGTCGTGAGCATTTGTGTCGAACGGTCAATTTAAAAAACAGACAGAGCAACCCGCGGCGCAAACGTCTGCGCTGCGCAAGGCATACAACAAATCCGCAATCTGCAATCCGCAATTCGAAATCGATTATTAGGTCTGGGTGTAATGAGAATAGGTGGACTAACCACTGCCTTGGGCTATTACACAAACGGTTGTTTGTCAAGATATTTTAAGCTGTTCTTAAAATATAGGGTTTTCTCATAATTAATAATGTTAATTATATTATTTTAGTATGTTATATTCTTTTTGTTGAGTTGGGACTGGTAGTTCCCTACCAAAATTTTTTAGGAACCGGGTTTAATGAGGAACGTTTAGAGATATAAAATACCGATAAAACTTGACATATAGGGAACGGATTGGATACGTTATTTAGTGGACTATCCACTGTGAATTGTAAATTGAAGAATGCAGAATGAATATTTGTGGTGTCGTCGCGCTCCGTTTTTTATAAGATGGATCTGTCGCAGACGGACCTTAAATATTCAATCTTCAATCAACAATATTCAATAGTTATGTGATAGCCAAAATATCTAATAAGATTTCTTAAAGACAAACCGCACTAATATTGTAAACAAGGGCACCTATGGTAAACCGGCAACTTGTAAAAGATCCATTGTACATGCAGTTGAGCGCTATTTTGCGTGAGCTGATCAACAGCCGGCAATACAGCGTCGGCGACCAATTTTTAACCGAACGCATGATCAGCGAGCGATTTGAGGTCAGCCGGGTAACGGCCAACAAGGCACTGTCCAAATTGATAGACGAGGGCACCCTTGAGCTGCGCAAAGGTTTAGGGACCTTTGTCTGTGACGAGCCCAAGCATTTTCCGACCAGCCATCTGGTCAGCTTCACCCATAAAATGTTGGCCTCCGGCAAGAAGCCGGGCACCCAAGTTCTGAAGTTCAAAAAGGCGACGGCCGGCCAGGTAGCCGATGAAGTGTCCTGCAATCTGAATTTGGCCCCTGATGAAAAACTATACTATATGAAACGTCTGCGGCTATCCGATGGAGTTCCCCTGATTCTGGAAAGCCACTATCTGCGCGAACGGTTTTGCCCCGGACTCAGGAAACAGGACCTGAAAGGGTCCTTGTTTGATATTATGACCAAAAAGTATAAATTGAACGTTGCGGGAGTGGATGAAACCATCATATCGACCTTGATCCATAGCGAAAATGCAAATTATTTTGATCTGCCCCACGGTGCCGCCGGACTCTTTATGTATGTCATTGGCTACAACGATGCCAAAGTTCCGGTCTGGATTGCCAACGTGATTTTCCGGGGCGATGCCTTTGAACTGCACAACCGCCGGGGACCCATTCTAACCGAAGCATCCCAATTCGATGTATCCATAGATTTTAAGAAAAAGGCCTCCTGAGTTCCTCCCCTCAATCAGGATAGAACTCGACATATGCAAAATTTGCATTTGCTGATTAATTCCTACGAGGGCAGGAGTTATAATTTACGATTTCAGATTGTGGATTTCGGATTGATGAATCGCTGCGCTCTGTCAATTTTAATGGACCGTTCGACACAGAAGCTCATGACAGGCAGAATTCCTTAAATCTAAAATCCAAAATCTAAAATTGCACTCAGCTTGCATAGGCCCAACCCGGCAAAGCCGGTCGCCGCGTAGCGGTGATCCCGCCATATCAGGGATTTTATGGAGCTAAATAATTTAACATTTTTGTGTTGGTTATCAAAAATTGGTTTCTGTGTCCATCACTAATAAATATTTTCGGTAAAATAATGACAAATAAAATATGGCGGTTCTATAATCGTCTCGGACACATGATTGATCGTATAATATCCTAAAACAAGCTTGGTATAAGGGTTTTTATTTCGGCACAATAACCTTAAACCGCCATAATTAATTTGACATACTGGCGCTTTTCAGCTATCTTCTGGGTAGGCTATG
>Ga0209786_1000148_pt1 | contig 30036 bp, 26 predicted proteins | sample WorMetilvaeELBA2_FD_187405 | JGI IMG/M metagenome (GOLD analysis project Ga0209786, IMG submission 187405) | Marine gutless worms symbiont microbial communities from Max Planck institute for Marine Microbiology, Germany - Olavius ilvae ELBA.2... ...
TTTAGAGAAAACGCTGCTAAATATTGATTTGCTATTGTTCGCCATCGTTTTGAACGGCAGTAATTTAATGAGTGATAATTAGCGGCCGGGCTAACTGGAAAAACGGCCACTTTTCGTTCAGGCACTATCTAGTTCAACGGGAGCTTGGCTGTGGCAGATTCTAGGCGTCAGGTACGATTTTGACGACGACCAGGGTCAAGTCGTCCTCGGCCGGCAGGCTAATTCTGAATTGGTTCACGGCTTCCAGGACGGCGGCAATGATTCGGCCGGCGGAGTCTGAGGCGTTTTGCCGGATGATTTCGTAAAAGCGCCGGCGACCGAACATTTCCCCGGCCGGATTCAAGCTTTCAAATATGCCGTCAGTGGCGATGGCGATGATTTGGCCGGGCTCGATGTTCTGTCGCGTGATTTTATAATTGAAGTTTTCGGTTATTCCCAAAGGCAGGCTGCCGCGGCCGGCCAGTTCCTCGAACGCACCGGATTGCGGAGTATAGATAATTGCCGGTTCATGACCGGCGTTCAACCAGAGCATCTGGCGGCTTTTGCGGTCAATCTCAGCCATAAACAGCGTCACGAACCGCCCGGAATCCCGCACATCCCGCTCCAGTTGCCGATTGACGTCGCCAATCACCTGTTCAATGCCGCCGGATTGAGAATATCGCTGCCGGATCTGGGCCCTGACAGTCGCCATCAGCAATGCCGACGGAATGCCGTGTTCCGAAACATCGCCGACCACCACCCCCAGGGGGCCCGCGGCAGTATTACCGGTCATCAGGTAGTCATAATAATCCCCGCCGGTCTCATCACAATAAATGCTGGTGCCGGCGATATCCAACCCTGGGATCCGGGGTATTTCCTGGGGCAATAAATTCTGCTGGACTTCCATGGCCAGGGAAAGCGAGTGTCGCACCCGCCGATGCTCCTTTTCCAGCGCGGCCATGGCCTGCTCACGTGCCTGGACGAAGTATTTGAGCAGAAAAAATATGATGGCTGATACCCCGCCAATGTTCAACACGAATGAGATTAAAATGACAACGTCCGACAGCAAGGGCTGAGGATCGGGAGCTGTGCCGACAATACCGGACAGTATCATGAGCAGAACATAGGCGGCGAACCAGGGGATGGCCCGGGTGGTGCCCGCAAACATGAGTGCACCGGCCGGCGCCAGCACGGACCAGATGATTACCGCTCCGGATGCGGCAAACCCGCCCAGACTCCATTGCAGCAACACCGGCAGAATCAAAATCAGCGCCAGCTGGCCGCGGCAGAAGAATTTATACCCCTTGGATCGAAAAAAGAATATCAGGCTGACCGTTGACATCGCGGAATACCCAAGTGGAAAAATTCCGGCCAGGGGGCGATCAAGGGCGATATATGCGATTCCCCACAATACGCCCAGAGTTGTGCACGTGACTGCCAGGAGTATCAGCACAGCCTTGCGCAACCGCTGCTCATCCGTATCGGAAGGCTGGCTGGCATAACCGGACAATCGATAAATCCAGGAATCAAATTGATTTTTATAAGTTGCCGCGCTGCTATTGGAATCCACGATATCTGTCCTTTTTTAAAAATTTCCGACATTGAAAATTAAAAGATTATCAAATGGTAATGGGTGGATAATGTTAACATAATTTTGTTCTGTTATATATTTATAGTTTATGGAATAACACTGGAAACGACTGCATTTGAGTAAATTACAGATGGGAGGCAAAAATGCAATTCTGGAAAAACAAAATTAAACGGTACAGATGGGTAGTTGGACTTTGCGGAATCATGGGGATATTTTACGGGTGCAGCGTGATCGGCCCCCAGTCAATTGCCAACGGCCGGTCCGCCTACAACCATGTGATCAATCAAACCGAAGACCAGCAGCTGCTCATGGCCATCGTTCGCAACCGCTATGGAGAAACCATCAGCATGCTGGCGGTGACCAACGTAACCGCCAATATTCGTTTTGCGGCCGGTGTCGGTGCCGAATTCGGGGTTGGCCGGCGGGAAAACTACGAGACCAACCTGACGCCCTTGAGCGGCGAAATTGCCTACGAGGAAAGTCCCACTATCTCCTATGCCCCGATCGAGGGCGAATGGCAATTCGATCGCTTGATGTCGCCCGTGCCGCTGAGCGTGCTGGTAATCTTTGCACGCTCGGTAAAATCCAGCCGGCTCCCCTTTCTAACGATGACCAAGAGTATCAATGACCTGAGAAATCCTAATTTTATCCGATCGCCGCTCTCTCAGGCCGATCCGCGCTTTCTGCGCTTGATCGACTTGATGATGGACCTGAACGAAACCGGCCACCTTGAGTGGGTCCGCGATCCGCGCAAGAATGTTGAATTTTCGCTCATTATCCGGAATCCCCAGCCCCGGCGGACCCAGGAAATCCACGAAGTGCTGGAACTGCTCGGAAAGCCCCAAAGCACAATACGATCGAAGCCCATCGTCCTACCCGTTTATCATGCCATCGAAGAGCCGGAATCCGGCGGTATCGCCATGAACACCAGTTCGATTAATGACTTGATCGAGATTCTTTCCGCATCCATCGATGTCTCTGAGGAACATCGCAAATCGGGGTTGGCCATCGAGTATCCCGCGCCCGGTCTGGCCGGTCAGGAAGTCCGCATACAGCGCTCCGGTCACCGTCCCGCAAATGCATCGGTGGCCGTGAAGTATCGGCAATCATGGTTCTACATCAATGAAACCGACCAATCAACCAAGCTGATGTTTCGCGTTCTCAGAACCCTCTGGCAGGACCGCATCGCGTCCACAGCGCAATTGCAGCCCGCACCGGTTTTGACGATCCCGGTCAGCCGCTAGAACGCAATGAGAGTGGTCAGGCTAAAACGGATATCATAAATATTCAGGTAATGGTGATACACATGCGTTTGCTGCTAATTGAAGACGATCAAAAAATTGCCTTATTTGTCAAAACCGGGCTGAAAGAGGCTGGTTTCGCCGTGGACCATGTCACTGATGGCGAAGATGGTCTGCACCTGGCACTGACCGAACCCTATGACATCGCGGTTGTCGATTTGATGCTGCCTAAAGTCGATGGATTGTCAATTATCAAAAAAATGCGTGAGCAGCAAATCAACATCCCGGTACTTATTTTAAGCGCCAAGCGTTCAGTGGACGAACGCGTTGAAGGACTGCAGTCCGGCGGTGATGACTACCTGGTCAAGCCGTTTGCTTTTTCAGAGCTGCTGGCCCGTATTCAGGCGCTGATGCGCAGGTCTTCCCGCGCCGTTGCACCGGCGGAGTTTAAAATCGCGGATTTGACCTTGAACATCCAGACCCGCAAAGTATTCCGGGCCACTCGCGAAATTGAATTACAGCCGTTAGAGTTTTCACTGCTCGAGTACCTGATGCGCAACACCGGACGGGTGGTATCAAAGACCATGATCATGGAGCATGTCTGGGACTATAACTTTAATCCGCAAACTAATGTCGTTGAAGCCCGGATCTGTTACCTGAGGGACAAAGTCGATAAAGACTTTGACCGCAAACTGATCCATACCGTAAGAGGGGTGGGCTATGTTCTTAAAGAAAATTAACAATCTGGGAAACACGCTCTTATTTCGCTTGACCGTATTGCACACCATCGCCTTTACCTTGCTGGCGATTGTCAGTTTTGCGGTTTTTTACTACCGGATCTACTCGGTGACGATGGAGCGCATGGATGAAGAACTGTTGGAAGAAACCGAACAGCACGCCGCCCTGCTGGCCGAATCCGGTTTAGCGGGCATCCGCTCTAAGATGGCCGAGGAATCGGAATTTGAAGACCCGACAGAGGAATTTTATCGTCTGCTCGATTTTGAAGGCAGCGTCCTGTTTGCCACCGATATGCGGTCTTGGGGTTCGGTCGACAAAAAAGAAGCGCTGGCCAATTTAGCGGCCGATGACGCCGACCCTGTATTTCAGACCATCGTTCAGCCCCAGCGAGAATTGAAAGCGCGTATGGTCTCGGCCGCGATCGGCCCTCGCGTCATTCTGCAAATCGGAGAAAACCTGGAAGAAGCCGATGAGTACCTGGAAATTTTCCGTCACCTGTTTTCAATCCTGATCGTCATTCTGATTATTGTATCCGTGTTCATCGGATGGTACCTCGCCCGGCGGGCAGTATTTGACATGGAGGCGGTTACCCTGACCGCCGAGGAAATATCCAATGGATCATATGATCGGCGGGTAAATGTCACCGGTCAGTTGAAAGAAATTGAAAGGCTCAGCACAACCTTCAACAAGATGCTGGATCGCATCCAGATATTGCTCAGATCCATGAAAGAAATAAACGACAACATTGCCCATGACCTGAGAAGTCCCCTGGCCAGAATTCGCGGCATCGCTGAAATGACACTGGTCAGCGAAAAACCGATTGAAGAATACAGGGATATGGCGATCAGCACCATGGAAGAGTGCGACAGCCTGATCGATATGATCAATACCATGCTGGACATCACGGAAGCTGAAGCGGGCGTGAACGGAGCAGCCGATGAAAAATTTGACCTGGCGGCCTTGATCAACGAAGCCTGCGAGCTTTTCAGACCGGTGGCGGATGAAAAAAGAATCAAATTGGATTGCCACTTTCCCGCGTCCCTTTTATTTCGGGGCGTCAGAAAAAAAATGCAGCGCGTGGTAACAAACCTGCTGGAAAACGCCATAAAATATACGCCTGAACAAGGAACCGTCAGCATCTCGGCCTCCTTAAGGAACGGAGAGGTGATCATTGCCTTCAAAGATAGCGGTATCGGTATTTCCGAAAATGATCTGCCGCACATTTTCGGGCGCTTTTATCGCTGCGACCGCAGCCGAACCCAGAGCGGAGTCGGATTGGGGCTCAGTCTGGCGAAGGCCTTTGCAGAGTCGATGCGAGGAATGATTATAGTAACCAGTTCAATCAACGAGGGCAGCACATTTACCCTGAAGTTTGCTCAATGAGATCCATTTTAGCCTATCTGATGGGTCGGGATTTTAATTCAACAAGACAACGCCGCTGTTCGTAGCTGCCTCCTGCCCACAGCCATATCCCCTGTCGATCACAGGCATCCCACCATTCATTTTATCCCTCAATTCCTCAATCCCTAAATGCCTCAATTTGGCGTAAATAGACATTGATAGTGTCCAACAAAGTTGGCTCGATATAAAAGAAAGTTTTGAGATCTGAATTATTTTTTTGTTTCAAAAAAAATACTTGACAAAAATTAAATTTGTGAATATTTTCACAAAAACGGTTAGTGAGTCCGGTTTAATTTCCTTTAATGTGTTCAGGAACATGAACGATAAACATCAAAAGCCGTTGGTCGCCGCAGTCCTCAGGCTGTTGCGGCCCCTTGCCAGAATACTGCTGCGAAACGGCGTATCTTTCAGCACATTTGCCGATATAGCCAAATGGACCTATGTCGATATTGCCACCCAAGAGTTCGGTATCGAGGGCCGCAAACAATCCACCTCGCGGGTGTCGGTGATCACCGGGCTCTCGCGGCGGGAGGTCATGCGGGTTCGCAAACTGCCGCGCCCCGACGTTACTGCCAGCACCGAGCAGCACAACCGGGCCGCTCGCGTCATTGCGGCCTGGCGCCGTGAAAGGGACTTTCAGGATGCCAAAGGCCGACCGGCTCTGCTGGCAGTGGAGGGACCGGGCGCGACGTTCAGCGAGTTGGTTAAACGCTACAGCGGCAATGTGCCGACCCGCGCCGTGCTGGATGAACTGAGTCACGTCGGGGCGGTTGAGCGTCGGGCCGACGGCAAAATCCGCTTGCTCACCCGGGCCTATATTCCGCGGGAAATTGCCGCCCACAAACTCAACATCCTGGGCATGGATGTCCACCATCTGATCACAACCATAGATCATAATTTAAATCCTGATACGCCTGAACCGATCTTCCAGCGTAAAGTCTCTTACGACAACCTTCCGGATGAAGTTTTGCCCAAGTTTCGCAAACTTTTCGCCCGAAAAGCACAGAATCTGCTCGAAAGTGCCGATCGGTGGCTGGCCCAGAACGATCGGGACACCACGCCCACGGTTGAAGGCCGCGGCAGCAATCGAGCCGGATTCGGTATATTTTTTTTCGAAGAGTCCAGTAAGAAGGGGGAGAGTTGAAATGAAGTCCTTGTGTTTAAAGGGCCTGATCATTGCATCGTTGTTTTGCCTGCTGCTGACTGCCTGCGGCGGCGGAGGCGGGGGTCTGAATGCCGGCGGCGGGATCGACGGCACCGGGATCATGAGTGCCGGGGTGGTGACGGCCTATGGCAGCATCTTTGTCAACGGTACCGAGTTCGACACGAGCGCGGCCGCCATCTTCATCAACGGTGTGGAAGTCGGCGTCGGTGATGATTTTGTTTTGGATCACCTGGCGCTCGGCATGGTCGTCGCCGTCGAGGGCCGAATTTTGGAAAACGGCACTGCCGTGGCCGACCGGGTTACCTACAGCAGGAATCTGGCCGGTCCCGTGGAAAGCATCAGCATGATTGATGCCGTTACCAAGGAAGTCGTGGTTTTGGGTCAAACCGTATTGGTCAATGTCATCACCAGGTATCAGCCGGATGCCTTCGGCTTTGATAGCATTGCCCTAAACGATGTGGTGGAAGTCAGCGGCTACTGGGATGACAGCGGCGCGGTCAGGGCGACCTTTTTGGAAAAGATCGGTGACACCACAACCATTTTGGATTACGAGGTCACGGGTGTCGTGGAGAACCTGGATGACTTCCTGAATACCTTCACGATCAACGGTCTCACGGTGGACTATGCCGCCATTGAAAACATCCTGCCGGAAGGCATCCCGGCTGACGATCTGTTCGTTGAAGTGGAAGGCACTATTAGCTCCGGTGGCAACCTGGTGGCTGACGCCGTCGTGTTGGCGGATATGGTCAGCGGCGCTGAAGGAGATGAAGTCGAAATAATGGGGTATGTCACTGACGTTATATCGGTTAACGACACGATCAAGTTCAAGGTGGGCCGGCAGGAAGTGCACGTCCCGGCCGACCCGGAACTCGCGGTCTATGTCGACGGTTCGCCGGCTGATATCGTGCCCGGGCAAAAGCTGGAGGCTGAGGGCACCCTGGAAGGCGACATTCTCATGGCCGATGAAATTGAGTTTTGGGAACCGGATCAGATCGAAGTGGAGGGAATCGTCTGCTGCATCGTGTCAGGCTCCGAATTCACCGTGGGAGATCAGGCGGTGCAAACCGATGGTGACACCGTTTTCGAACCCGCGGATCTGACAATCGTCGATGGTATTGAACTCGAGATAAAAGGCATTCCATTGGATATCGAACACAGCGTTGTGGTAGCCGACAAAGTCTCGTTAGAAGAGAACTAGGGCAGTGAGTATATGCAAAATCTGCATATACAAATTTTTCCCGTTATATTCCTAAGACGTCACGAGTTATAATTTGGGATTTTAGACTGCGGATTTTGGATTGATGGAATCGCTACGCTCTATCAAATAGTTGATCATTATAAACAAGAAAGCCAGGCACAAGACTTTGGCGGGTCAGGGTGCCTGGCTCGGAACAACCTGAGGGCCTTGCGGCACGCTCAAGCAACATCATAGTAGCAGTGCATCCGCAGTGTGTCAATGGGCTCTCCAGTCTCAGATGGAGGGCCTTTTTTTGTGCCGCGATCGCCGGCTGTTTTTGAACCTGAAAAACCCTCCAGGGCCTGAAGGCCGCCATTTGGTTTGAATATTACCGAATAATAATTTTGCTGTAATCTTGCGGTAAGTTGGCTGTGTTACCTTGCTGGTCAAGGATTTATTGGATCCAGTGATGACAGCCAAAAGTCAAAATACCGGGTCCCGGTTTTGGCCGTATGCAGACCGGTCAATCTTAACCACCAATCTCCAATGAAAGCACAGACACATGGAAATAATACAAAATAAAAAATACGGGATTATCCATGTCACTGTTGAAGGCAGATCAGAAACCGAATTCAATGCGGATTTTGAAACAGCTATCAGAAATATTGCTGAGGGTGATAACCGACGACTGCTGATGGATCTAAGCGCATTGCCCTATCTTAAAAGCTCGGCGCTGCGGGTGATTTTAAATGCCGTCAAGGTGATAAATCGAAGAAGCGGCAAGGTCGTTTTATGCTCTTTGAATGGATATGTGAAAGAGATTTTTGAAGGCAATTGTAGTAACGATTCCATTACCATCGCCGAGACCATCGATTCCGGTCTAAAGGCACTGCTAAGCCCCTTGAATGCAAACTGACACCATCATTCTAATTGAAGCAAGGGGACTTCACATGCAAGCCCGCAGGAGCAATAAGCCTTTATTGGCCCGCGGATGTAGAAAGATATAGCCAAGCAGTTGAAAGGGGGTGATGAAGGGTCAAACCATAACTTATTGGATTATTTAGAAACTAGCGGTAGAAGATTTTTGAGCAGTTAATTTCTCACACAAAACAGACATGGGAGGAAATGACCTATGAAACGCGCGCGAAAAAAAGATAATGAAATGACTAGAACCATACGAATATTGGCCATTCTTCTGGTCCCAATGGTCGCCCTTATCCTGGGGGTCTCTGCCCCCGTGGTGTGGGCCGATGATGACGATGACGACGACGACGACGGTGAGCTTCTGTTCGAAGAAGTCGAGTTCAACATCGAATTTAACTCCACAGATAATGATCTGGGTGTAAGGGGCTTCGTCGATGGAGAGCCCTATAAGAAACTCAAGATCGAAGACCCGAACGAGAAAACGATTGCAAAGCTTAAGGCCAAAAAAGGTATGAAGCTCCAGGGTTTTGCAGAGCTGTTTTTTGAGAGTGGTGAGCCGACGCTCGAAGATGTTTCTGTCCCGGAGTTTCTCGCTCGATTTCCAGAGGGGTGGTACGAATTTGAGGGCAAAACAATCGAAGGCGAAGAGATAGAAGGCGAGACCTATTTCTCTTACGTTATTCCGTGCGGACCCGAGATCGAAGCAGATATAGATAAAGACGATTCCACTGTCGAAATCTCATGGAGAGCCCCGATGACTGTAGTCGATCCCGTCGCTACCGGCTATGAACCCGAGGAGGTGTGTGTAGACCCGGAAGACCTTGATCAAGAGCTTGAAATCGTCGCCTACGAGGTCATCCTCGAAAGTGACAATAGGGAGCTCACGTTCAAACTCGATGCAACTGTCACCAAGCTGACTATTCCGCTGTCACTTTTGGAGCCTGGAACTGAGTATAAATACGAAGTGATCGCCATCGAAGACAGCGGAAACCAGACGATCACAGAGGACGACTTTAAGACGCCTTAATTGTAATGTTCTGACACTCGCTCTTGGGGGTTGATTGTCTACATCGTCAATCGGAGCGGGAATAACGGGACTCCATTCGCTATTTTAGTTATGATACTGGCAACGGCGCAAGGAGTCCCATCCCCTCGGTTTGCCATAATTATACACAGCGCCATAATAAATAGCGCATTGGTTACTTGAAATTGTAGTTTTATGCCACCATGTAGAGTCTACCACATAAGAAACCGTGCTTTCTGACACCAAAATAATCACACTCGAAAACGGCCGCAGGATAAAAACCAGAGTTGTGGAAGAACGCGCAATCGAATTGGATGAAGAATCAGGAGAATGGAAGACGGTAGAAATCTCTCTCAACTGGTTTGCCATCTGCAAAAAGACCAACGCGGTTTACTACTTTGGCGAATTGTCCCGCGACTGCGAGGAGGGCTTTGATGAAGATGATGTATGTCCTGATGATGGGGAGAGCAATGAAGGTTCATGGGAAGCCGGAAAAGATGGCGCTCAGCCTGGCCTGATTATGCCGGGAACTGCCCTGATGGGCGCCAAGTATTTTCAGGAGATTGCAGAGGAGCAGGAAGCCGTTGACCGCGGGCAAATCGTGGATGTGAGACTTGTAGAACCAGATGAATGGTCGGGACTTGAGATAGAAGATTGGTCGGAATGTATAGAAATACACGACACGAATCCAACGGAAGCAGATCCAGATAATCAAGATGAAGATGGTTGTTATGGTCCAAATGATGTTAAATTATACTGCCGCGGAGTTGGACTGGTCCAAGACCAGGAACTTGAGCTGGTTTCCTATGGCTTCGGCGACGATGACGACGATGATGACGACGATGATGACGATGATGATGACGATGATGATGACGACCACGATCATAAGAAAAAAAAGAAGAAAAAGTGGTAGAGACTGAAATAGCACCATAGCCGGTTAGCGATACCGGTAAAATTCTCATCGCCAAGTTGAGTTGAACACCATCATTGCCTAGCGAGGCGGTGAGATGAGAGCCAGCCCTTTTGAACCCAAAGGGGTCGGCTCCTTTCTAAAGCAACATAGCTTTTCTGGGTGACTGGAGGAGCTAAAGGAAACATTATCAGGAGATGCTTTTTAAAAGGTATTCAATCGATTTGTTGGGTTTCGTCCTTTGATATCATAACGCCTTAAATTCTTGATTTTTTGTAGGTTGGGTTAAAGTACGAAACCCAACATTACAGATCGGGCTCAACCCAACCTACGAAAACCTGAGTTTTTGTTCAGGCATTACCGATAGTCAATGGAACTCGATAACCCGGTTATCTGAAAAGATCTTTTCCGGTAACTTGGACTTTCCGGATATTCGGTTTTGATAAAATCACGGTTATTGTCAAAGATAATGATGATGATAATAGTGTCAAAAATGAAAACGGTTTTCGCTAAATGCCTGCTTCTCACCATATCATGCCTATTAGCTATTCCGGGTCACCTTTCCGGCGCTCAACTGGTTAACATCGTAATTAGAAACTCTGCCAATGAACTGATAATCGACATCAAGATAAAAGATGTTTTCACCGAGGATCTGAAGGATGCACTATCTAAAGGCATTCCGATTGATATCTTATTTTCAGCCTCGCTATTTGAGGTTCGCAAGTTCTGGTTTGATGAAAAAATAACCGGCAAAACAGCAACTCATCAAGTTCGCTTCGATACCCTGAAAAAAGTCTACCAGATCCGGCGCTCGTGGCAAAATCAAGGGGTCATTGCCGAGAAAAATCCCAGCGAGGCCCAAAGAATCATGTCTGAGATCAATGGGCTGAAGATTATCCCCCTTGCCAGGTTGAGTAAAGGCACCCAGTATCAGCTTCGCATCAAGTCCGAACTTCAGGATCGGAGCTACCCGTTTACCGGAACTCCATGGGAGTTTGAAACGGATTGGTATACGATAAATTTTATCTTCTGATTTTTTCCGGAACCACCTCGGAAAAAATGTCTAATAATTTCACACTGCGGTTCTATCCTTTATAATATCCACATAATTTGGTATAAATATTTTCGGCAAAAAAATTACCTGAATATTCAAATCTAAAATGTCCCTTTTATGAAAGTAACCGAAAGCTTTTGCTTACGACATCGAAAATGGATCATCCTGCTGCTCGTGCTGATGAGCTACCCGCTTTTTTTCCACAAGCTCGGCGAACGGGACCTCTGGTCTCCGGATGAAGACGAATATATGCAGGTCAACCGCGAGATGGTCCTTGACGGCCACTGGATCTACCCGACCGCCAACGGCCGGCCATACAGCATCAAGCCCCCCCTTTTCAACTGGCTGGGCAGTCTGTTTGCCAAAATCAGCGGTGAAGTTACCGAGAACACCAGCCGCCTGCCATCGGCCCTGGCGGCAGCGGTCGGATTGCTGATTATTTACCTGCTCGGGCGGCGCCTGTTCGGCGACCGTGCCGGGCTTTTAGCCGCTCTGATTCTCGGCACAACCCCCATTTACATCGAATTCGGCCGCTGGATTCAGATCAACATGATCTCTACTGTTATGCTGATGGCAACTCTCGGACTGTTTTATCGGGGCTACAGCAACGAACGCCGACGGACTCAGTCTTATTTACTGATGTATGTTCCGGTGGCGGTCGGCACCCTCAACATGGGGTTGGTAAATGTCGTGATGCCGATGATTGTCATCGGCCTGTACTTGATCGCCATGAAGGATATCAAGCACATCCTCAGGCTGAAAATCGGCTGGGGCATCCTGATCTATCTGGCCATTGTCGCGCCCTGGTACGTGGCCGTCAGCCTCAAGGACGGCTATGCCCAGGACCTGATTATCGTGACGAACTTCACCCGCTATTTCAAGGAGTTCGCCCACGTCCGTCCGTTTTACTATTATCTGGGCAAATCACCGCCTTACTTTCTGCCCTGGTTACTTTTTCTGCCCGGCGCATTCTATCTGTGCTTCGCCCAGCAGACTAAGGCGGAGCGCAAGCAGCTGCTTTTTGTTTTCCTTTGGGTGGTGGGGTTGTTTGTTTTCTTTTCCATCTCAAAAACCAAGCGCAGCGAATACCTGCTGCCGATATATCCCGCCCTGGCACTGCTGGCGGGGTACGTTATCGACCGGAGCCTGCGCGGGTGGGACGACGCCTTGTTCTGGAGACGTTTGTTTATCTGGCCCTTGCGCATCACCATCGGCTTGTTGGCGGCGGCCGGAATTGGACTGGCCGTTTACGGGGGCATCCTCTCCCTGGAATGGCTCTATGTCGTCCTGCCGGTTTTCGTTGTTCTTACCGGGGGCGCTTTTGCGGTCTACCGCCTGTTTGCCCGCGGCCGGCGCATGATGTCCATCTTAACGGTTGTCCTGGTCCTGCTGTTATCGGTGGCCTACGGCGTTGGACCGGTGGTTTCAAAGCGAAATGTATCAAAATCGGCCAAGCCCTTTTGCCTCAAGGTTCGACAATACCTGCCGCCGGATGAGAAACTGAAGATGTACTGGTTCGCCAAGCCGATTTACGGGGTATACACCGAACGTTTTATGGACGTGTCCTGGAGCCCCGCTAAACTGGAGCAATGGTTCCGATCGGACAGCCCGGTTTTCGTCGTAACCAAAGAGAATGCCTACCTTGATATCAAGGACAAGTTCCCCTTGCCGATTTACATCGTGCTGCGCGAGTGGATCGATCACCGCTACGTTCTGCTTATCTCTAATTTTCCTGCTCCGGCTGCGCCGCCCGCATCCGGCAACCAAAACGACTAAAATGAGCCGATTCAATAACAGCGCATCCCATATCCTGGTGTTATCCTTGCTATGCATCCTGTTGTTCTTTTTTAGAATGGGAGGCCATTCCCTATGGGATATCGATGAAGGCATGCATGCATCAACCTCGAAAGACATGATCCTGAGCAGCAACTGGATTACGCCGACGTACAACGGGGAGAACTTTTATGACAAACCGGCGCTGTTCAACTGGTTTGTGGCTGTCTCATTTTTGATTTTCGGGTTCACCGAGTTTGCGGCCCGTCTGCCGGCCGCCTTGTTGGGGTGGGGATGTGTGGTTACGACCTATTATCTGGGCCGCAAAATGTTTAATCCTCGAACAGGGTTCTTGAGCGCCGTTATCCTGGCCACCAGTATCGAATTTATTGTGTTGGCCCGATTCGTGGTCCATGACATCAGTTTGGCGTTTTTTATCACTTTGACCCTGGCCCTGTTCTACATCGGATATCAAAGCGCAGAGAAAAGACGTCTTTGTTTTCTCACTGGGTATGCTGCCCTCGGAATGGCCGCTTTGGCTAAAGGACCGGTGGGGCTTCTGCTGCCGGTAATGGTCATCGGGATATTTTTAATTTTTAGAAAAAAGATCGGGTTTGTGAAAGAAATGCAAATCGGATGGGGTCTTTTGCTAACTATGGTTATTGCAGCCCCATGGTACACGCTGATCAGTCTTGAGAACCCGGACTATTTTGAGTATTTTTTTCTTAAACAGAACTTCGGCAGTTTTTTTGACGATGTTCACTCCCGGCATCCGGAGCCGTTTTACTACTACCTGCCCTTGCTGTTCGGTGGTTTTTTCCCATGGAGTCTGTTCCTGCCCTATGCCCTCTATGATGCGGTACGGAAAAAGATAGCATCACATGGTGAAGGAATCCTTTACATCTTGATCTGGTTTGGGGCCATTTTTGTCTTTTTCTCTCTGGCAAGCTCAAAACTCGGCACGTATATTCTACCGCTGTTTCCGGCGCTGTCCTTGTTGGTCGGTGTTTTTCTGCATGAATTAACGACCACGCCGAACCGGGCATCTCACAGGTCAGCCTTAATCTCTTTCTTTCCGGTTTTAACCATTTTCGCAGGTGCGCTGATATTTCTGCTCCTTTACCCGCCCGTCGATTTAGAAACAAACTTCGGATTTAACCTGGCCCATTTAAAATCCATCGCAATGCTGGCCACCGGGATTTCAGCCCTGGCATTTTTTGCCATATTAAAACGCAAGTATGCAATGTTTCTAATTGCGGTCACGTCACTAATGGTTGCGATAGTGGGCTTAGCTTTCCAGTTTATAATGCCGGCTATCGATGCGTACCGGTCTACCAAGGGGCCGGCTCTCAAACTGGATGAGATCCTGGAACCCGGAGAAAATCTTATATTCTATGACCGGGTGATGGATTCTGCCCTGTTCTACACCGATCGCAAAGCCACCGAAATTCACTACGAGGAACTGCGAACGCTGATGACCTCAAACAAAGATGTATATTGCATAATCTCCCGGGAGGATTGGGAGGAAGAGGTGACGGATGGCCGGACATTTGCGAGCATATTTATGGAATACGGGGACAGGTTGATCATTCGGAGTCTAGCAAGCGGCAAATCCGAAAGCCGTGACGGGGATGAGCAAAGGTAATTTCATGTGAGCACATCCTTCGTTTCGTCCTCGTCCTCGTCCTCGTGCTCGTCCTCAAAGCTTTTGAACCGCTTTCAGCTTCGAGGACGAGGACGAGCACGATTTAAACACCATGCGTTGGGATTAAAATGTTCCTCCGAGATGTCGAAAAATACCGAATCGCGAATTGGGAATACTGCTTGTGATGTACTTCATGGCCAACACCGGCAAGATAAACCCCGATTCATCAGGGACGCCGACACTGTGAGCCGAGTCCGGTTGCTGACACCTGACACCTGACACCAGAAACCTGATTTCTACTGGTGTTACTTTACCGGCTGCTCCCGACCATCGGCGAATGTGAGCGGGAAAATACGATTTTCATCCAGCAATCGCCGGCTGACCTGCATGAAAATGCGTGCCTTGCGCCTCATCTCCAAAGCCAATTCCGAATGCCGAGCTGCGTGGTCTTGCGTCAGCGCGGGGTTGGCGACATAGTCGTATAACTTGGGGGAAGATTTGTCCAAAAAATCTTGCAGAATCCAGGGCCCTTCTACCCACCCGATGGTATCTCCCAGCATCAGGTAGGCGAAACCTGATTCCCGTCGGGACGCCACCCGAATGAGATCCCGCCCGAATGAGGCATGCTCGGTTTCAAGATTCAACACTCCTAATATTGTCGGCAGGATGTCTAATTGGCTGCCGACAGTTGCGTACCGGGCGGGGCTGAGCATTCCCGGCGCATAGATAATAAACGGGATATGGTAGTTTTCATACAAATTGGGGTTGATATGACGGGTGTGATCCGCTGTGATGGCAAAAACCGTGTTAGTGAAATAGGGCTGCTGCTTGGCTTCAGCAAAAAACTGACCGAAACACCAGTCGGTATAATATATTAGATTATAGTAAGAATGGTGGCGCGTTTCCCGGGAGACTTTTACACCGCCGGCCTTTTGCAAGAGATCCTCGGGCGCCTCGTGACCATGCAGGTTTTGGGTGAAGAGCACCGCAAAGCGCGGTTTATCGCCCGGCCGCTTGAGTTCATGGTGCAGCCGGGCGAACATATACTCGTCGTCGTAGCCCCAGGCCCTGGGTTTTACCGGAGGATCGGATGGCAGCGGATCGGCAATAATTTTTTCAAAGCCGCTGTTCTTGAGCACGCCATAGGCATTGGTAAACTCGTAGATGCCACCGTAGATGAATATCGTCTCATAGCCGGAATCCTTGAGGATCTGGGCCAGGCTCCGAAAATTGTTAAGAATCAGAGTGGTATGCATGACCGGTGAGCCGGTTTGGGCAGGGACCGAAAATAAGGTCGCAAACACGCCGTGTGACGACCGGGAACCTGAACTGAAAAATCGCTCGAATAGAACCCCCTGGGAGGCGACCTGGTCCAGGTTGGGCGTGGCGCCCTGCGGATCGCCGTATGCGCCCATGAATTCTGCCGTGAGACTTTCCGCAATGATCAACACGACATTTTGGGAACTGGTGGCGCGCCCACCTCTGAATTTTCTGGCCAAGGGGTAGCGCTCGTCCATAAACTTTTCTTCCGGCTCGACTACCGCTGATCGCACTGCGGTCAATGCCTTTTGCGGGGCAATCAACTCGAGATCTGCGCGGTCATCGGAAAAGGATTGCACAAAGGTGTAGACGGGATTCAAGGTGGCGTGATTGATGACGATGTCGTCGGAAAAGTAGGCGTTGCCAATCCCCAGCACGCTGCTTTGCAATCCTCCGCGGATGCCGATAACAGAAAACCCCAGCAGCAGCACTCCCCATAAAACAATTCGCACCCGCGCATACGGTGCAGAGCGACCGGCCGGCATGAAACTGCGGCGGGTCAAGTGCCAGATAAAACCCCAGTAAACCAGAACGCAGGTTATTAGAAACGGCACCAGAATCGGATGTTCACCAAAGGTAAATTCCATGAGCTTGCCGCCGATCTGAAATAGGAGCAGTGGTTCATAGCTGAACCGCTTGGCTGAATGCGCGTAATATAGACAGTCAGAAATAGCGATCAGGCTTGCCGCCGCACCCACAAGGATCATACCCGGCGTAAGAATACGCCGCAGTATTTCGCCTCCGGCATCTTTAAAAGGCAGATGCATCAGTGGGATCCAGGGCAGCAGCAGCAGCGCAGCGGTCGAGATGTCGAAGCGCATGCCCACCAAAAATGAGTACAGCATCTTGGATGTGCTCATTCTGACGGCCAGGTCACCGTGCAAAAGGTAGAACAGGACGCGTGTCAGCATGAAGGCTGCAACCAGGGCACAAAATAACAAAAGCGTTGATCGCGTGGATGTCGGCGGCCAAAGCATGCGCCGGCGCGGTGCTTTGGGAGAGCTTGAATTATTATCAGTGAGGACGACCATATTTAATGAACTTTTTTTCTTGGTGTCTTGGTGCCTTTGTGGCTATTCTTTCCAAACTAAACACAATATCGCAGTGGAACAATAGGAGAATATCGTTTTTTGATTCCCCCGGCAATAGGTTTTCAGATTCATGATGGTCCAATTGCCGCCCAAACACCCGCATAATAGCTGAATGGTAGAGATAGGATTGATGAAAACGTAAAAAGTCGATCTAACGGCTGGATACCCGCCTGCGCGGGTATGACATGATCCTTATCTATATGATACTAATTCATTATACTGCCATTCCCGCGCAGCCGGGAATCCAGAAAAATGGTAAAATCCGATTTTTTTGCGAGCCCATCAAGATTGGGCTTTAGACCTTTGGATTCCGATGTCCGGGCCGCGAAATGGTTTGCCATAAATTCCAAAAAGTTATAAATAAGATACTAGGCTCATCGCTATTTTTTCAAACTAATTGACGAAGTCGGGAAGATGCTATTATCTTGGGTAATTATATCCACCTGACGCAATGGGCAGCTTCTTAAGAGCACATGAAACTGAACACCATCACCAATAGTTATATCATAAAGGAAATGCTGGCGCCTTTCAGCATCAACCTGCTGGTGTTTACCTTCCTGTTCCTGATGACCGAAATGATCGAAATTACCGACTGGATCGTCAACTATAACCTTAACTTATTTGCCGTATTTAAGATCATATTTTTTACCCTGCCCTGGTTTTTGATGTTCATCATACCCATGTCGGTCATGATGGCTGTTTTGCTGACTTTTTTGCGGATGTCCAATGACAATGAAATCGTCGCCTTAAAATCCTGCGGCTTGAGTGTTTACCGGTTGCTGCCGCCTGTTTTGGCCTTTGCCCTGTTCGGCTGTATTTTAACGGCGTTTATTACCCTGTACGGGGTGCCGCAATCCAAAACAGCCCTCGAAAAAATGGCAATCCAATTGGCGGCTTCCCATGCTGATATTGGCCTGAAGGAGAGAACCTTCAACGATGCCTTCGATGACGTTATGCTGTATGTCAACAAAATTGACACCCAAAACAAAAAATTGATCGACATATTCATTGAAGACAAACGCCAGAAGGATATCGTCAGCACGGTGATCGCCCCGGAGGGCCGCTTGTTCAGTGAACCCGAAAATTTCACATTTCACCTGCTGCTATCCAATGGCACCATCCACCAGACGAACCCCAAAGAACGGTCGGCCACATCGATCCAGTTTGACACCTATAAGTTGAGCCTTGATTTTAACGAAGAGATCGAAAGTTATGATGAAAACGATAAACATCGCGAGGCAATGAGCATCAGCGAGCTGCGCCATTACATGGAAAATAGGGCAGGCAAGGAAGGTAAAGACCAGGATTATTATAAAGCGAAAATAGTCCTGCACCGACGATTTTCAATCCCCATCGCCTGTCTGGCCATGGGACTGATTGCCTTTCCTTTAGGCATTCAATCGAAAAACGCCAAACGCTCCTTCGGTCTGGTGTTATGCCTGTTCTTCTTCCTGCTTTATTACCTGTTGTTAACCATCGGCTATGGCTTTGGAGAGGATGGCATTTACCCCCCGGAGATCGGAATGTGGGTGCCGAATGTCGTGATGGGAGGCATCGGGTTGTTCATGCTGATTCAAACAGGGCGGGAGCGTTCGTTGATGATAGACTTTTTTGTCCGGCGCCTCCGGCGGCTGGTGGCATTGATCAATCCTTTCAGGCGTGCATCTTAACGGATGAATGAAATTTTAATTACTCTGTAAACATCCAGCTTTTTATACCTTTCAACTTCACCCCGACGCCGGTAAACCACAACCGAAAGCTGTCATCCCCCGCCTGGTGATTTAATGCAAGCACCAGGGGACCTGCCTGGCGATAATTTTCCCAGGTGGTAATCCGGGTGGGTTCCTCCGCACCGCCGCGTCGATAAATCCACTGCAACAGCCTGTAATCATTGTTTAGATAAATTTGATAGACATCACCGGGCGCATATCTGCCGGAGGCCGGGAATGTAACGGTGACACATCTGGCCTCGCCCTCTCCCAGGGGAAGTTTTTGGCGGCCGATATCTTCTATGGATATGTCGGCGTCCCAGACAATGTGAAACGGAAAAAACAGCCAGTAATTGTCGTTGATAAACCAGGCATCGATCTTTTTTAAAGTTGAAGATGCCGAATCATCGATATCGTGACGGTAATACGTGACGGCAGGCTGATAGTCCATCCCTTGATAGGTGACCCGGTCCAGTTTAGGCTCCCAGACCCAGAAGCGGCGGACATGTTCATCGCCGATTTTGACGTTGAACATGTACTGTATCTGTTCAACCTGGGGAAAATAGTGAATGCCGTAAGCATTGCCAATGCGTTCGGTCAAAGTCATCGGCCGGGTAATTTCATTTTCTTTGCCCGGACCGGCACAGGCGGATAAGCCGAGTAACAGCAACGTGATCAGCAAGAGTTGCGGCAACGATTTGACCATTGAGACCTCCATTTTGTTATATCACTGAATACCCGGTCAGCCAGCCGGTTCAGAGATATTTCCTCGGGCTGTGGACGAGGGAGCCGAGGCACTGGAATAATGGTATTCAGGAATGTTGGAATATTGGGTTAGGCAGTATGAGATCTAATTCTGTATAGTGTTGCGATCGGAAAAGATGATTAGAAAATCATCCGCTGTTAATGCCCTGTATTCCATTTTTCCACCATTCCATTATTCCATTAGAGATCCGGCGTCAAGCAAATATAAGCCTGCCGGTATGGAATCAGGCCTAATCGTGCATGTCAGGGTTCCTCACTTAACAAACGTGCCGTTGCGCAGGTCCGCCAGGGCCTGTTGAATTTCTTCCTGGGTGTTCATAACAAAAGGACCATAGCGGGCGATCGGTTCATTCAGCGGTTTGCCTGAGACCAGCAGGAACCGCACATGTCGTTCGGTGGTTTTGACCGCCACATGATCTCCATCGCCGAATTGCAGCAGGCGCGGATGGTCGACAGGTATTTGTGCGCCCGGGCTGTCAAACAGGCCCCGGCCTTCAAACACGTAAGCGAAGGCCGTATGGCTCTTTTCAACCGGGTGCTTGAAATCCCCATTGGGCGGGACGTTGATATCCAGGTAGACAGGATCGGCCTCGATTTCGGTAACCGAACCCCGAACTTCATCCACCGTGCCGGCAATCACCCTAATTTCTACACCATCGGCGCGGGTGACCCGGGGAATTTGATCGGCCGGCAGGTTTTGGTAACGGGGTGAGCACATTTTGAGCCTGGCGGGCAGGTTGACCCACAACTGAAACCCGATCATTTCATCCTGATCGGGCTGGGGCATTTCCTCGTGCATGATGCCGCCGCCGGACGTCATCCACTGCACGTCGCCGGACCGGATGCTGCCGGCATTGCCGATGCTGTCCTTGTGATTGACAACGCCCTGGATCATGTAGGTTACCGTCTCAATTCCCCGGTGCGGATGCATGGGAAAGCCCTTGATGTAGTCCGCCGGATCTTTGGATCCGAAATGATCAAAAAGCAAAAAAGGATCAAGATGGTCCAGGGTTGCAGTTGCAATGCTGCGCTTGAGCCGGACCCCGGCACCTTCTAAAACTGGTTGGGGCTCAACAATATTAATAACTTTGCGTGGTCGATTGTTCATGATCTTTACCTTTGACCTTAATCTTCATATGGCAACTAGCGATCGATAAATCATTACAAATTCCAAATCACAAATCTCAAATCACAAATAAATCACAATGACCGAAATCCAAAACTTCAAACATGTTTTGGTCATTGAGAATTGGTATTTGTGATTTATTTGTGATTTGGTGCTTGGCATTTGGGATTTTTTGTGTTGCTTTCTTTTTAAAACCCGTAAAGATTGTCAAAATATAGTTTTTTTTTGAAGATTTAATTTGCTAACTTAGATGCTATTTTCGCCACATGATTTCCCTGAAACCGCGCAGCTTCGAGCTCATTTTCACTCGGCAGGCGGGATCCGTCGCCGCCGGCAATGGTGGAGGCCCCGTAGGGTGATCCACCGCTTACCTCATCAATGCGCATTTGTCCCTGGAACGCATAGGGCAGTCCCACAATAACAAAGCCCTGGTGCAGCAATGAAATGTGAAAACTGAGGATCGTGGACTCCTGCCCCCCATGCTGGGTGGCGGAACTGACGAAGACACTACCCACCTTGCCCACCAGGGCACCACTGACCCAAAGCTGGCCGGTGGCGTCCAAAAACTGGCGCATCTGGCCGCACATGTTGCCAAAACGGGTGGGGGTGCCGAAAATAACGGCATCAGCGTCAGCCAGTTCGTCGACAGTGCACACCGGCACGTGAGAAAATGCCTGTTGGGCTTCGACTGCGCCCATTTTTTCAAGAACTCCGTCCGGCAGCGTTTCGGGGACGCGGCGCAGTTCGACTTCCGCCCCGTTGACTTGCTGCACGCCTTCGACCACGGCTTGGGCCATTTGATATATGTGTCCGTATGTAGAATAAAATACCACTAGCACTTTCATATTTAAGTCCTCCGTCGATATAGTCGATTTTTTGTATAGACCATTTGCCGTATTTTAGGGTTACTAATGAACTAAAATTCAAAATGACTAGAATGATCTAAAAATAGGGAGTTTCATCCGTTTTCAAAATGTCGGAGCGCAGCGACATCCACAATTATTCATTTTTCAATCTTCAATATTCATTTTAAACATTTATCCCCAAGGCCTATTTTTTTGCACAAGTCGCCAAGAATTTTCTGATCCGATGCGTTGAGAACACTCAATTCATTGGTGATCAGGGCCGCATGGGATGGAAATATCCTTCCAATGAGTTTTTGCCCCTCATGCGTCAGGTGAACGATAAACATGCGCCGATCCAAGGCTTCGCGTTCGCGTCTGACGAGACGGCGTTTTTCCAGGTTGTCGATAACCATGGTGATATTGCCGCTGCTGCGCAATATTTTACGGCCGAGGTCTTTTTGGGAGAGAGGGCCGAGGTGGTATATCGCCTCGAGTACCCCGAATTGGCTGACGGTTAATCCGGCTGAGGATAAGTGCTTGTGCACCCGGGACGTAAGCGATTCGGCAGCCCGCATCAGCTTGACATATGTGCTCAATGCTCTGACTTCCTTGCGATTGCCCCGGAATTTTGCCTGCATCGTTTCCTCAATGTTAATTTGTTTAATGTTAAACTAATACCGGTATACGACGTGGTCAAGGGAGGTTGAAGAATTTTCGATCTCGGATTTCAGATTTAAGGCATTCTGTCTGTTTTATAAATGGGATAGAGCGAAACGATTCCGCCAATCCAAAATCTTAGATATCCGAGGCCACTGCTATACACGGTTCTCCTTCGCAGTGATTGACTTCGATGGTAACGTGGACAATTTCATCAAACTCCAGCAATAGTTTTTTATAATATGCAGGAGATTTCGGGTAATGGGTGGCCAGAGATATTATGACGGACAGATGATATGAACCCACGCGCCAGACGTGAATATCCGTTATCCGGGTATCCGAATCGGCTTCTACCGTGGCCTTGATTTCATCTATGGCTTCCTGATTGACGTCACGATCGAGCAGTATCCTGCCGGTATCGATGAGCAGTCCCCAGGACCATCTTGTAATCACCAGGGCACCGACAATGCCCATGAGCGGATCCATCCAGACCCAGCCGTACATTTTCCCGGCCAACAGGGCAATGATCGCCAGCAGTGATGTCAGGGCATCGGCCAGCACATGCAGATAGGCCCCCCGCAGATTGTGGTCCTGGTGGGAATGGGAATGGCCGTGGTGTTGATGCGCTTGACCGGGTTTGCCCTGCAACAGCCAGGCGCTGATTAGGTTGACCGTCAGCCCCAGCACTGCGACAACGATCGCCTCATTGAACAGAATAGGCGACGGGTTGATCAGCCTTTTTATCGATGCCGCTCCCATCAGCAATGCGATTGCCGCCAACACCACGGCACTGGCGAAGCCACCCAGTACACCGACTTTTCCGGTGCCGAAACTGTAGTTGGGGTTCTCTGAATTACGGCGCGCATAATAGTATGCAAAAGCCGTAATACCCAGCGCAACTGCATGGGTTCCCATATGCCACCCGTCGGCCAACAGCGCCATGGAGCCGAAAAGGTAGCCCGCGCTGACTTCAATAATCATCATAGCTAAAGTCAGCATGATAACGCGTCGGGTATTGCGTTCGCCGTGTCCAGCGGTCGTCACAAACCGATGGCTGTGTTTCCATTGATCGAGGTGATAAATATGCATGTCGCAAGTTGGGTTTGCGTGTTTAGTAGTGTTTGAAAAACCGTACCGCCAATCAATAAGCTAGTACAGAAATCAGAAAGTTCAAATTTCAAGTAGTCGCATGACAGAGCGTAAAAGTTGAGGCTAAATGTTTTGAGTACACGCTTTACCAGAAAGCCCAAGTTAGCCTATCGCAAACTGTGGGAGCGGCTTGTACCCGCGAGATTAAATGGTCGCGGCTCCAAGCCGCTCCCACAGCCGTGACAACTGTATTTTTCCAGATAACTGCATTTGATTTTTTCTTTCCTGCCGACCGGAAGCGATTTGCCGCCGGTTGACAATATGCCACATTGTCGTATTTTCCAAATATTAGAAATATCCCACTTCTACTTTCCTGAGCAGTATATTCAGACTAGTTATTAACCATCACCAAATCAAGGGAGGATAACCCGATGACGAGACATTACGTTAAAATATTATGTTGCATTATGTTTGCCATAGGCATTTTACTTTCAGCTCTACCCGCCCATGCCTTCGAACTGCAGTGGTATGGGCAATCCGCTTTTAAGATTACTTCCCCGGGCGGCAAGGTTATTTTGATAGATCCTTTCATTACCAAAAACCCCAAAACGCCCAAGGAACACAAAGACTTGAGCAAATTGGGAAAAATTGACTTGATTCTGGTCACCCACGGCCACGGCGATCATGTCGGCGATACGGCGCAGCTGTCAAAAATGAGCGGAGCAAAAGTGGCGATGAATGCCGACATGGGACATACTTTTGCCGCACTGGGCTGGGTGCCTTACAACAGGTTGATACGCTTTAACAAAAGCGGACCGATCATGCCCATCGGCAAAGATATCCGGATTACCATGGTTCACGCGGAACACAGCTCGAGTGTGGTCCATACCGATCCCACAACCAAAAAGAAGACGGTGCATTCGGGCGGAGAGCCCTGCGGCTACATCATCGAGTTGGAAAACGGGTTTAAAATCTATCATGCCGGAGACACCGGCGTTTTTAGCGACATGAAATTAATTGGTGAATACTACCAGCCGGACCTGGCCCTGCTGCCGATCGGCGGACATTTCACGATGGATCCGGCCCACGCTGCCTTTGCCGTCAACAATTTATTGAAAACTCGTCGGGTTATCCCCATGCACTACGGCACATTTCCGCCCCTGAAAGGGACACCCGCCGAATTTAAACAGCATCTTGCGGGGTATTCGACCCAGGTACTGGATATGAAGCCCGGCGATAAAATGACCTTCTAATATTTGAAATCTTGCAAAGGAGATAAAATCATGCAGGTAAAAAAAACATGCATTTTTGCGATATTGCTTCTTCTGCTGGCGGCCAACACCTGGGCGCAGAGCGATTCGCGGTTGCATAAAATCTTACAATCCGGCGAATTGCGGGTCGGAACAACCGGTGACTGGAACCCGATGACGGTTCGGGATCCGGGCACCAACAGCTACAAGGGCTTTGATATCGATGTCGTGAACGAACTGGCCAAGGATATGGGCGTTAAGCTCAAATTCGTGCCGACTGAATGGAAAACCCTGATCAACGGGATTGTGGCCGACAAATATGACATCAGTACCAGTGCTTCGGTCACCCCCCAGCGAATTCGAACGGTGGGTTTTACCAAATCCTATTATCAGATCAGCACCGTTCCGTTGACCCTCGAAAAGAATCTGGGACAATTCCAGGATTGGGCGGACATCGATAAACCAACGGTCACCGTGGCGGTGACCCTGGGGACTTCCCAGGAGCAGCAGGTCAAAAGATTTTTTCCAAATGCCAAAATTCGCAGCATTGAAGCACCGGCCCGAGATTTCCATGAAGTTCTGGCCGGGCGGGCTCAGGTTTCCGTGACCAGCAACCTGGAGGCCTCCATGCTGATTCAGGCCCATTCACAGCTGGCGGTCGTGCCGGTTTCCGAACCCAGGACCCCGGCTGACCTGGCCTTCATCCTGGCCCAGGGCGACCAGGTCTGGCTTAATTTTCTCAACCACTGGATTACCATCAAACAAAATCGCGGCTTCTTCGACAGGCTGAAAGCCAAGTGGATGCCTATCAATTAGGGTACGTGAAAGATTTTGGATTTTAGATTTCGGAATTTGGATTGGTGGCATCGCCGCGCTCTATCTATTTAATAAAATAGATAGAATACCTTAAATCCAAAATCCGAATTCCGAATTCTAAAATATAGGCGGCGTCATCGATATGAAATCTTGTTTCAAACGGTATGCATTGCCGGCAACACTCGTTTTGGTTGCCATGATGCTCTCTGCCTGCAAGGGGGCGGATTACAACTGGGGCTGGTACGAAATACTGCCATCAACGGAGAAGGGCGCCAGCAACCTCAGGTTTTTGTTCAGCGGCATCTGGCTGACGGTGGCCCTGTCTTCGGTTTCTATTTTTTTCTCGGTGATTGCGGGATTGCTGCTTTCACTGCCGGGATTGTCGAGCAATTACTATGTTCGCGGCTTTAACCGGGTTTATGTCGAAACCATTCGCTCAATTCCGGTGCTGGTCCTGATTTTGTGGGTTTATTACGGTCTGCCGGTCGTCCTGGGATTGTCATTGAGCCCCTTTACCGCCGGTATCGTTGCCTTGGCACTGAGCGATAGTGCGTTTGAGGCCGAAATATTCCGGGCGGGCATTCAGTCCATCGAACGCGGTCAAACCGAGGCCGCCGATGCCCTGGGCTTCAGTTATACAGAAAAGATGTGGTACATCATCTTGCCCCAGGCCATTCGCCGGATACTGCCGCCCCTCGGCAACCAGTTTGTCTATATGTTGAAAATGTCATCGCTGCTCTCTATCATCGGGCTGCCGGAACTGACCCGCAAGGCCAATGAACTGACGGTAACCGTCTACCGGCCGCTGGAAATTTACACGGTGCTGGTTTTGGAGTACTTGCTGCTCATCCTGATTGTTTCATGGATCGTGCGTCGGTTGGAAGTTCGACTGGGTGCTGATACCCGGGCCGCTCATCGTTGAGTGCTGGATGCTCGATGCTGGATGCTGGTTACTGGATGCTGGATACTGGTCACTGATTACTGATCACTGATTACTGGTCACTGCTCACTTGTCACTGTTTATTGGTCACTGATTGCTGGTTTCTGGATTTTATTGCCGGTGCATTTTTGAATATCCAGTATCAAGTACCGAGCATCCAGCATCGACCTCTTAAATGTGACGGCCTTGCGCCTGCAGCTCTCAGATTTGGTATACAGTTTTACGCAGCGTTAGGTATAATTCACCGAATCGATTTCATCCGTTTCAAGAATGAGGTGTGGTGGCTTAAAGTTGATAGTTTCATTTTGCGGTCCAATTCTTTGCATCTCATCCACAGCAGCCCATACCGCCCCTCACCCGTGTACTTGAGCATGACGTCGGTAGTGTCATTGGTCCATAGATAACGCTCATTGGAGCCGTCAATCCGACCACCCTTGCCGAATTGGGCAAAGGCAGCGCTGCGCAGGGCATTGAAATTCTCTTGACCTTCAGTCCAAATGGAAATGGTGTAAAGCGAGTCCCGCCAGAAAGCGTAAACCACGGATGTGAGATCTATATCACCGAGTTTGAGCGCATCTTGGGGCCGAACGTATTCGACAACGTCTTTAAACCCCGAGTCGATCGATTTGGGCTCCATTCCCGATAAATGGGACAATCTGGAGTTCCACTCTATATTCTTCAAACCGTTTTTTCGCAAAACCAGGGGCTTGGGGGTCGGCGGAGGCTGCTGCAGTGGATCGGTCTCGGCCCCGGTGGTTAGTTTATTTTGAATCAGAGCAAGTATTGCGCCAGTCTTAAATTGCGGTCCGTTTGAATCGGCACGGTCTCGATTGGCAGATCCGACCGATTCAAACACTTGGCCGGAGCTTGTTTCAATCCGCACCACCTTGCTTTGCGGGATGCTGGCCTGCATACCCTTGAAAATAAAGCAGACCTGGTCGCCTTCCAACCGGGATGTTTCAACCTCTAATGTTTTGCCGTTTTTCAGGAATACCGTGTCAGCCCGGGCCGGCAATGACATGTAAATCAGGCACAGGTAAACAGCCGCCACGAAATATAATCTGGACTTGATTAAATGATATCTCATCGTGAATAATCAACAACCAAAAAGGTCTAATTCAACGGTTGTCTTTCTGTGAATTAGGATTACGGATTTACAGGGTTACGATGATTTCCACCCGCCGATTTTTTTGACGCCCCTGTTTAGTATCATTGGATTCAAGCGGACGGTGTTCACCAAAACCCATGGCAGATATTCTTTTCGGGTCAAGGGAAGTTGACTTGAGCAAGAATTCCGCCACCGATCCGGCGCGGGCCATGGACAATCCCAAATTGGATTTATAAGGACCGCCTTTCAAGGGAACATTATCCGTGTGGCCGGCGATGATGATTTGGCCTTTGGTTTTGCCCAAAACCGTACCAATTTTCAGCAGCAACGGTGCGAATTCTTTTCTCAGAATGGTTTGTCCGGTATCGAAGGTGGCCTCACCCATCATGCGGATGGTAACTTCGTCCTCTTCGACAACGATATCGATAGAATCTTTGAACTCTTTAAATTCTTGCTCCAGTTCCTGCAAAATCGGATCGATAACATCCTGAACTTTTACCAACACAATCGCCTGGTCAAATTCTTTGGAGATCATTTTTTGACCCTTGGGCGATTCGAAAACCGGCCTTTTGCGCTGGATTCCGAAGGCATTTTTCATTGCACCCGAGACGATCCTGTATTTATTGCGGTCCATTTCGGAAAACGACAGCAATAGGACGAAAAAACAAAGCAGCAGACTCATCAAATCTCCGAAAGTTACAACCCATGCCGGAGCACCTTCTTCTGCTTCTTCAGTGACAGGCTGGTCATGGTCGGCCACTAGATGGCACCTCCACCTCTGGCTTTCGGCACAACTTTTAATCGATCCTTGGGTGAAAGGTGAATTTTCAGTGTTTCAGTAAAAACCATTCCCGACAATCCACGGGCGATCCCCAGGGCGGCATCCAGAATGAGATTTTTTGTTTCCAGCTCCTGCTGACTTCGCAAGGCCAACTTATCCGCCAGGGGCAGACACACCAGATTGGCAATCAGAGCCCCATAGAGGGTGGTCAAAAGGGCTACCGCCATGGCCGGACCGATATCCTGGGGGTTTGCCATATTGGCCAGCATCTGGACCAGGCCGATGAGAGTACCGATCATCCCGAAAGCCGGCGCGGATGCCCCCATGCCTTTAAACACCTTCTGTCCGGTCGTGTGGCGCTGAATGGTCAGATTGATGTCTTTTTTCAACAATTCTTTAATTTGTTCTTCATCAAATCCATCGGCCAGAAATTGAAAGGCCTTGGCGGCAAACTCGTCGTCCGGTTTTTCATTTTCCAGGGCCATCAATCCCCTTTCCTTGGCGACTTTGGCAATTGAAACCATTTTATCCATGATTTCATCCGGTGGATCAATTTTTACCGTAAAGGCTTTCATTGCGACACTGAAGGAATTGATGACATCCGCAAATGAAAATTTGATAAAGTTGCTGGCAACCGTTCCCCCGACCACGATCAGCAATCCCGGTATATTTATAAAAACTAATAAGTTGCCGCCGGTAGCAATGGCAAAAAATACCAGGATTGTACCACCGACCAGCCCTATGATTGTTGCAATATCCATATTTACAGCGATTGATTCCTAATTCAGCAATATGTGATGCTTGTGGATCGATGTGTTTCTGTATTATCGATAGTTTAATAAGATTAAGGCAGGTATATTGAGACTTCGACTCCTTTTTATACATTCATTTTGAATTGATTTGTTTATCTTTTGATCGGCAGATCGTGCAAAAACTTGAATAAAAATTGGGCGTTATCCTGCTGGTAGTATTTCGGCCGGGGATCAGTAAAATACGCAATCCGGCCCGCGGCAACTGGTTCGATGTCCGTCAAATATTCTTTAAAAATGTGGCAATGGAATTTTATGTGTTTCTTAATTGACAAGTGGTTGTTTTTGTTCGTATTATGTCCCTGATGGCATTGGAACGCATCTAGACCTTAATTTATCCGGGTGATCGGTAATGAAAACATTGTTTTATGCTTTAATAAGCCTGCTTGTTGCAGGCCAGTCGGCGCTTGCCGATAACACTAGGACAGCTGAAGAATTATTAAAAACCAATCTGGCAGCCGTATTTGCGGTTTTGCAGAACCAGGAACTGAAGCAGGAAGCAAAGAACAGGGTAATCGTCGATATTGTCAATCCGATGTTCGATTTTTCCCTGATGGCGAAGCTGACTTTGGGGCGCAAATACTGGCCCGGCCTGACGCCGGAGGAAAAAAACCGCTTTACGCAGCTTTTTATCAAGCGTCTGCGGGCATCATATCTCGACAGGCTCGCGCTTTACACCAATGAAAAAGTGGAATTTGAACCACCGCTCGAGATCAAGCAAAAAATCCATATCCCAACGTATCTGGTTTCACCGGACAATAAAATTTCCATCCTATACAAGCTCTATAATTCAAACTCCAACTGGAAGATCTATGATTTAGAAATCCAGGGGGTCAGCATCATTCGAAGTTACCGATCTCAATTTCACGAAATCCTGAAAACCGGTACCTTCAATGACCTTTTGACTAAATTCAGAACTCTTGATCTCTGGTGAATAACCTGTTGATTTTACTTGACAGGAGCATAAATATAGCGTAAATTAGAGTGCAACAGATTAGGAGGTATTTGTTGTGCTACAAACCTATATTCCATTTCTTCCAAAAGGAGCCGAACCCATAAACAACCATGTCGCAATTTATCATCATGATGAAAGAATTGAATTCTTTAC
>Ga0209786_1000150_pt1 | contig 29775 bp, 17 predicted proteins | sample WorMetilvaeELBA2_FD_187405 | JGI IMG/M metagenome (GOLD analysis project Ga0209786, IMG submission 187405) | Marine gutless worms symbiont microbial communities from Max Planck institute for Marine Microbiology, Germany - Olavius ilvae ELBA.2... ...
CTAAAATCTGAGATTGCAATGATTGACTCTGGTTAATTGAATTTTCAAAGAACCGGCTCGGATCGGACCCGTGGAGTGTTGCCTAAAAAAAATTGAAATTTTTTGCTTGACTTCTTCTTGGTGCTCTTCATTAAAAGCGAACCGCAGAACCGCAGAATATCGAATATTGAATGTCGAAGTGTGGAATCGCTTCGCTCAGTCTTTTTATAAAATAGACCGTTCGACAAAAAAGCTCACGGCAGGCAGTTCGACAAAAAAGCTCTCGACAGGCAGAATACATTCCTTCGACATTCGACATTCATTATTCGATATTCGCTTTTTCAAAGTTTCTTTTCCGATTTGACCGGCCGCTTGTTTGCCGGCGGCCCGGCTGACACCTGACACCTGACACCCAAACTTACATCAGCTCGGCGATCGACACGGTGCGATCCCCGAGCATATTCACGTAGCTTCCCATCTCATTGTCGTACCAGCCGTATATGACCGCCTGGGTTACCGGTATCCGAACCACCGACCCGCCGGCGTCTGACAGCAGGTCTAATTTCAATCCCGGAATTTTAGCAAGATCAAGGGTGGCCTCAGCCGTTCGGCTGTGAGTTTCGTAGCCTTCAATAGTGGCGGCCACCCGCGGCATTCCGATAATGTCACCGGACACGTTTTGCTTTTCGGTAAAGTAAAGGTAGCCTTCCGGACTGTCCTCCGCCGCCTGCCGATAGATGTCGTTTATCATCTCCCTGCGGACATACTCACCGCCGGGTTCCTCCTGCAAATTAATCACGAGTATAATCAGCGAGCCTGAACTGATCGGGATTCTGACTGATTCGGCAATAAAAGCGATTTCCTCCATTTCAGGTATGACCTGCCGCAGTGCTCGGGCCGCCCCGGTAGTCGTGAGGATAATATTGTTCATAATACTTCTGTTTTTGCGCAAATCAGTTTTACCCGATAGGGGCAGCCGATCCAGAACTTGTTGGGACCCTGTAGCGGCATGAACCGTCGCCATGGAGGCCGACATTATTTTTTTGGGGCCGAAGGCATCGATCAAAGGTTTCATCATGTGGGCGAGGCAGGTGGTGGTGCAGGAAGCGTTGGATATGATTTTATGGCGCCGGGGATCGTAGTCATTGGTATTGATCCCCATCACGGTGGTAACGGCATCTTCGGCGATGGGTGCCGTTTTATCCTGCGGTTTAAAAGGAGCGGAAATGATCACTTTATCGGCCCCGGAGGCCAAATGTCCCCTGATGGTGCCTTCAGGATCGGTCATGCCCTTGTTCGGGTCTAAAAATTTTCCGGTAGTATCAACCACCACCCGTACTCCGTGCAGATCCCAGTCGATATGTGCCGGATCCCGGTCGTTTCTCAGAAAACGGACTGGCAAGCCGTCGATCATCATCGAACCATCGGCTTCATTCAGATCTGAAATTACTGGCCGGGCTTCGTGACCGTGAAGAAATCCATGCAGCCAGCCGTAAGTCGAATCCCTTTCAACGTAGTGGGCGATATCCTCCAGCGATGTCCCGGCCTGACGACCGATATTTACGATGATTTCATCAAAGTACTTACGTGCCACATTGTGCCATACCGTCAGTTTACCTATGCGACCAAATCCGTTTACACCCAGAATTCGATTGTTCGACATGTTTTTTGGACCTTTCTTTCAGAACTTGTCAGTTTAATTTGCCTTTCCTTTTATCTTTATGGGTTAAAGCTTCAACCCTTATTATAAATCTCCTTTACGCTTGGTTGACGTTCGACCTTGATTTTTAATCCAGCGGTAAGGCTAATAGAGATTACCACTTTCGTAAATTTATACTCTCCGAGTCTAACGACCTTGCATTGCTCTTGTGGTGCGGAATCCCTTTCAACGCAGTGGGCGATGTCTTCGAGAGATGATTCGGCCTGACGCCCGATATTGACAACGACTTCATCAAAATATTTACGCGCCACAGGGTGCCATACAGTTAGCTTACCGATTCTTCCAAATACGTTTACCCCCAGTTTCAAGCCCGAACTGCCGAAATTTGACATATCGTCTCCCTTTAAGTTGAATGACGTATGTCGAATTAAGGAATTATATCTTTGTTTGATTTAAATGAAAGAGTGCAGCGATTCCATCCTTCGAAATTCTGCGTCTCGATATTCGGTATTCTGCGGTTCGCTTTTTCAACCCTGAACCTCTGAACCCTGAACCTCTGAACCCTGAACCCTTGAACCTCTATGCCTCCTTCACCTTTATCAATCCTTTAAAGACCGACCCTTCATGTCCGTCAATGCTGATATGGTCTCCCGTATCAACGACAATCTGGCTGAAAGTGCACCACTTATTTCGCTCGTCACATACCAGATCGCCGCATCCCACGACACAGGTTTTGCCTAAACGATGGGCCACGACGGCAGCATGGGATGTCAGTCCGCCGCGGGCCGTCAACAGCCCGTCAGCCGAATGGATTTCGCGAATATCATCCGGGACGGTGTCGGCCCGGGCGAGAATCAGCTTTGTGCCGGGCTCCTTAACCCGCCATTCTTCAATCTCTGCCAGACTAAACACCAGCCGGCCGCTCATGGCACCGCCGCTGACCCCAATCCCATGTCCCAGGTAGAAAGCGGCATGCCTTTCCTCATAATCGAAAGTCAGCACGGTCTTGCGCTCCCGGATGGTCATGTCTCGGGTTTGCAGCAGGTATAGATCGTTTTTTGACGGACTTTCAAAGGTAAACTCCATTTCCTGGGGCGCCCATTTCTTTTCATCGATCAAATTATGGGCCCACTGCTGCAAGGCAGTATAAATTTCAGGGAAATGGGTCTGGAGGGTGATATCGGTTTCGCGCATTTCGATTTCCTGCTGGAATATCGAAATGGGATTTGTCTTGACCAACCCGGCAACGACATCCTCACCCTGATTGCCGACGGTAAAATCACCCCACAACTTCAAGGTGTCGCCCGACCACCGGGGATTGTGGGTGAAGATGACGCCCGAACCCGATTGTTCGGTGAGGTTGCCGTAAACCATGGCCTGAACCGTGACCGCGGTCCCCCAGTCATCTGATATCCCCATAATTTGCCGGTAGGCTTTGGCGCGCGAGGACTCCCACGAATCCAGGACAGTTTTAATGGCCATGTAAAGCTGCTCATAAGGCGCTTCTAAAATCGAAATACCTGAATCCTGGATCAAGTCCTTATACATCAGGGCAACACTTTTCATCTGCTTCCCGGTGAATTCTTTTTTATAGGGAATTCCCCGCTTGTTCTTCTGCTCACTGATAATGGCGTCGAAATCGTCGCGTTTGAGCCCGAAAGCCATGCCGTAGCATTGCAGAAACCTGCGGTAGTTATCCCAGGCAAACCAGGCATTGCCTGTTTTGGCGGCAATTCCGGCTGAAATTTCTTCATTGTTCCCCACATCCAGCAATGTATCCATCATGCCCGGTTGGGAAATGGAGGAGCCGCTTCTAACCGACAACAACATGGGGTTGCGGGAATCGCCGAATTTCTTACCGGAGAACTTTTCCAGGGCCGCGACGTTGTGGGCGACCTGTTCTTTGAAGTTGTCGGTAGCCGGCGGGTATCTGTCGATAATTCGTCGGCAGCGGAAGACTTCGGTGGTAATGATAAATCCCGGCGGGACGGGAAAGCCGAAATTTTTCAGCTTGACCATATTGATTCCCTTGTTGCCCAGGTGAATTATCCCGGTCACCCGTCCTTTGGCGGAATCGATTGAGGTCATTGCATTGTGGGGATCGTAGATCAGCAGTTCATGCAGCAGGTCCTTGGGTAATTTGTAGGACTGTTGGAACAGAGTCGTTAATATTTTACTCAAAAATAAATCCAGCTGCTGGAGCCCCAGCGAGAGGGCGATCTGCTCGCGGAAGAAAACTTCCGAGACCCGATGCTCCAACTTTTCATTGTCGTCCAGATGCTGCCGGGGCAAAAATTTGGGCAATATCTGGGGGATGGATATTTGCGACAGAATGCGGTTGAGGTTCTGGCCGAGAAGGTTGTGGAAGTGGTCGTTAATAATGTTTTTAACCGCCTGGGCAAAGCCTTTGAAAATGTCCAGATACTGGGTTTGGGTAAATCCTTTGACTTCCAGCGAATGGGCTAGAAATTCGAGCTGCCGCTCAAATTCAACCGACAAAATCCCGTCCAACTTCAGCGCTTTATCGAAAACCCTCAGGAGACTGTAGATCTGATAAAAGGTTGCCTTGGTGATCAAGCTCAAATCGATGTCCCGGATCAGTTCCTCGAGCAGCACATTGACCAGAGTCTCCAGGCGAAAAGTGAGACCCAGACAGTCGAATTTCATTTCGTGGTAGCTGCCGTACATGGACGGGATATCAATGGTGATATGCCTTTTCTTATAAATATTTTCCTTGATTTCAAACGATTTTTCAGACGTAATGATGGATTTTAATTTCTCGAGATATTCCAGCAGCAAGTAGAGCCTGATTTTGATGTCAGGCTCGTTCAGGGCCTGTTCCAACCGTTTTAAATCCGGCAGGGCTTCGGTCTTCAGCAGGGCAATGTAGCCGTTTAGCTCATGATAATCGAAGCTGTATTTCTGGTGAAGCGCTTTGTAAAATGCAATGGCTAATTTGATACGTTCGCGATCGTCATGCGGGGCCTCGGAAATCTCGGCCAGCAGATTCTCGACTTTCCTGCCGGAGAGGGTCAGCAGGTCCCGGGGGATCTCGAGGCCTTTTTGGGTTAAGTGGGAAAAGATTCGATTGACGCCATCGACATAGGGTCCCCGGGTATCGATTTCATCATAGATTGACGGTGGAATGAAAGGCTTCAGATCGGTTTTGTCCCGGGTTTGCCAAAATTTCAGCGCTGCCTCCATAAAAGGCACGATGCGGTTGCTGCTCTCCACATGACTCTGTTTGCGCAAAAAATGGATGAGCTTTTCCCGGCGATGGGTGATTTCATCTATTTGGGTCGATATATCCCTTAATTTGCCTTCGGCGCCGATATCGTTGAAGAACGCCGGCAGAAGCCTGGTGAGCTGTTTGGCAAGATTGTAAACCGGACCGATCTTGCTGTTCAAAAACCGGGTGATATCACGGGGAAACAGGTCGATATCCTTTATAAACACGCCGCAAAGCGTCAGGTGTATGATCAGCCCGGTCAGCAGGCGGGTCGACCATTTCGGATTGACCTCGATCAGTTCAAGCCAGGTTCTGATATTGAGGATATGCGCCGAGTTGACTTTAATCTGCCATTCATTGTCCACCCCCTCAGCATGGGGGTTTGGAATCCCAGATCTATGACCGCATCGATAAAATAATTAACCAGATCGAGTTCATCGGTATTGTATACGGCTTTGCCCATATTGAGCACGCAATTTAAAGCCGTACCCGGGTACCTCCGGGTTTGATCTTTTAAAATCGTAAACGTTTTGCGGATTAAATTTTCGATATTGCGATAATTTTCATTTTCGATAATCCAGGTCAGGGTCCGGTTTATTTCCCGCAGGGTTTCTTTGTGAATCAGGGAAAGCCCGGCAATATTCATTATGTGAAATAGAAATATCAACTTGAGGTGGTGCCCCCGACCCTTATCCTCAAAATTTCGCATGAGCTGAAGCGGGGTCCGGCGATAGGTCTCTACAATCTGTCCAAATCCGGGAAGCCCGAGGAGTTCGGTCAATACTATTTTTGATTCTATCTGTTGATTCTCAGAAAGCAATTCCAGTTGCCCCTGCCATTGCTTCAGCTGGTGATGGGAGATGGCCTTGAAATACTCATTGAACAGAGTTCCCGAATTCGCAATCTCGGCTTCCTTTTCGAACCAGGTTTGCGGATCTTTCTCTTTGAGCCAGTAGCTGTATGTATAGTTGAAGTATTTAACCAGGAGCTGATTAGGAGAGCTGTAATTGGAATCGCTACCGGGAGCACTATTTAAATAGGTCTGCGCCAGCCGGTTGATTCCATAGTAGCTTTTCACAAACAGGGAAAATAGAGAATCCGGCAAACTGCAGATACGGTTAAATGCGTCGTTGACAACCGGCTGGAACTTATGGAACTCGAGGCCGGAATCAGCAGTCGTTTTTTTGATAAACAGCAAAATATTATCAGCTGTATCTCTTTTTACTTCTTCATCTTTCGATTCATGCAGTGTCTGGAACAGAATTTCCAATAACAGATTGGCCGCCGCGGGACCCTCCGGGTGGTTTTTTAACAGGCGAAAGTATTCCAGAGAATATTTGCGGGCCTCGGTGGTGATAAAACGCCAGTTTTTGTAGGGATGGGAGAGTTCTTTCAGGAAGGTATTCAAACCTTCCATCAGTCCATAATACTTCGACATAACCTCCTGGAGGATTGAGTATTTGGCATCGATGGTGACGTCGACGTGGTAGTCGGCCAGATTGACCTCAAGTGCTTTGGATTTCAGTTTCAAAGGTGATGCCTCCTGAGTCAATTACAATATCCGATCCATTGATGATAAGGATCGGGAAGAACAGCGAACCTCAGAAATATAGAATACCGAATGCCGAATGTCGAATGCTGAATGCTGAATGTCGAATGTCGAATGATGGATTCGCTGCGCTCTGTCTAGTTGAAAAAAGCGGTGCTGACCTACAGACAGTCTTCAGTCTCTTGCCTGTTGCCAAGAATAACAGAGCGGGGGGGGAATTTCAAGCAGGGGATTAAGAGAGCTTAGTCAATCGGCAGACAGCCATTTACTGGCGCAATTGAGTCGTGAGAATTTAAAATTACAAATACCAAATAGCAAATATCAAACAAATCACAATAACCAAAAATCAAAAATTATCTCAGCAAAGTCAATAAGTCCTTATTTCATGATCGATGGGCTCGTTCCAGGCCAATGCTCGGGTCATTGAAATTTAACATTTGGGATTTATTTGTGATTTGGTGCTTGAGATTTGTATCTTTTAATTCGGCATGCCAACAACTGAGGTGCATATTCTAATGGTCCAGGTCCGTACTCCGCTTAGGCTGCTTAACGTGCCAGCGCCATCAGCCGGTAAACAACCATGCCGGCCAGCCAGGCCACATCCTCCGGCGATAAGATATGCCCGATGTTTTTATCGAACAGGATATTGGCTTCCGCCGGAAATTCATCATCGGTACCCCACACAATCAGTTGCAGGGGAATGCCGGGCAGAACCCGGCACTCAAAGCCAAGGTCGCCGTTTTCAATTTTCTGCAGGTGCAATTTACGGGCAGCGCGGGCAAATGCGTCCAGATTGTCGCCAAAAACCTTTTTTAAGGGTTCCACGGCCCGTTTTACAAAAGCACCGAAATAGAAAGCGGCTCCCGGGATTTCGCGGTAGGCGATCCATTGACTGGTTAGAGCCGGCATTGCCGGAGCCATCATATAGTGCAGAATCAAAACCTGCTCTTGCAACGGGATCTCTTTGTCGCCTTCTATCTGATCGCTAAATTCAAACCGAGGATAGCTGACGAGGTAGGTGCGATCGAGAAATGGAATCAGGAAGCGATTCTCCGCGGGTGACTCGAAGCCGGTTCGCTGCAGGATATCCTCAAAAGGTATCGGGGCAAGCGCTTCGATAGCGATTTTTCTGGCATTGATGTAGTCGTCGATGCGGGGCATGGTACGGGTTCCGTGTTACGGATTACGCGTTTCGGGTTGCGGGTTCCGGGGTACGGGGTACGGGGTACGGGGTACGGGGTACGCGTTCCGGGTTCCGGGGTACGCGTTCCGGGGTACGGGGTACGGGGTACGCGTTCCGGGTTCCGGGGTACGGGGTACGCGTTCCGGGGTACGGGGTACGGGGTACGGGGTACGCGTTCCGGGTTCCGGGTTCCGGATTGCGCGTTGCGGGTTCCGGGTTACACGTTGCGAGTTGCGGGAAACGCGTTGCGAGTTACTTGGTACGGGTTACGTGTTGTGGATTGTGCGATATGAGTTGCGCGTTCCGTAATGGGATGTGTTGTTTGCGGGAAACCGGTCTGGTGGCTCCTACTTACATGCTTCAATTTGAAAATAAATCTTTAGCCTGCATATAAATGCCGAGGGAAAAAGCCCTGCTCCGGAAGAGAAGGGCTTTTTTCTAGCAGACATTATCTCTGAAAGCGGTAATATAGTCCAATTACTTGACGATTATATCGTCACAATTATACGCGACTCGCAACGCGCAACACACAACCCGCTATTCGCAACACGGATCACGCGTCCCGAACCGCGCAACCCGTACCCCGAACCGCGCAACTCGTTCCCCGCAACCCGGACCGCGCAGCCCGCAACCTGGACCGCGCCCCCCGTAACCCGCAACCCGTAACCCGCCACCCGCCACCGCGGTTTACAGCTCCAGCCAGGAGTCGGAATACAGGGACCGGCCGAGGATGACATCCACGGTCTTCACATAGTCCTGCATTTCTTTGGATAGGGTGTCCATGGCCGGGGCGTTGCCGTCCATGACGCTGTTGATCAAATCCACGACATCCTGACGCTGTCCCTTGGCTATGGCGATGAGCTGATCATCCAGCGGATCGGCAATAACCGAATGCATCCCGTATCTCTCAAGCATGACCATATAGGTCTGGTTGAGAATGGGGCGCAGGTGGTCCGGCGGTCCGTTGGAGATATTGGAAAGCCCACAGGTGCTCTTGGCACCCGGTGAAATGTCCTGCAGCATTTCCATAAAAGCCATCAGGCTCATCAATTGCTGCTGTTGAATGTTGACCGGCGTGACAATGCCGTCCACCCAGATTTTCTCGTTGGGTATGCCGGCTTCGTTGGCAAAGTACAACAGCTCGACGCAAAGCGCTGCACGCTCGTTTTCATCCCGCGGCAGCCCTTCCGGACCCCACATCAAGGCGATAAAATCGGCATCATGCTCCACGGCCAGCGGAACCATGGGTTCATAGCGTTCGGGGCGCACCATGATGGAGTTGACCAGCGGGGGCTGGGGTGTGTCCTTATACACCTTGAGGGCCGCTGCGATGGCATCGATATTGGACGTATCCAATGCCAATGGAATATCGTCGACGACCTCCTGGACCGTTTGAACCACCCATGGCATCAGCTCGTGGCCGTCTTTTTTAGCCGGCCCGAGGTTGATGTCAATATAGTCCATGCCCTTTTCGCGCTGGAAAAGGGCCTCTTCCTGGATCGGCTTGGGATCTCTTTCCTTATACGCGGTGCCGATCTTTCTGGATATTACGTTTAAACTTTCACCTATTAATAGCATACAGCTACCTCCCTATGGTTTTTATTTGGCCTTAAGGAATCCGGGAATATGAGCTGCTTCCCGCGGACCCACGGTAATCGTCCAGCCAGGCAGTTCTTCTTCCACATCGCCGGCGATGGCGGCCGCATAACCGGGAATGACCAATTCCTGATGCTTGATCTTATCGGCAATGCCGCATTTTTTCACAAACATGCCCACATCGTCACCGGCGAACTTGCCGGCGGCCCAGGCTGTCATGACGGACAGGCCTTCGGAATCTTTGATCAGCAGCCACGCCGGAACCCGGCTGCCTTCAATTTCACCGGAAACGATAAAATAGGTCAGGGCAAAATTGGTGGTCACCATCACCGGTGAATTTTCATCCGGATTGTTGACTTCGTAAATTCCCTCGGTAACCGTCATGGGGCGCTGCGGATCAGTGAAAATATTCAGCCGCTCCAGCAGCAGGGGGAATAAACTTTCACCTGCGAAATCGGAAAGAACCGCAATGCCGCCATATTTCGCGACAAATGTTCCTGCGATCAGGGTCTCCATGTCCAGGTTGGATGCCATTTCACATGGGAAAGTGATGGTGGGAAAACCCAGGGCCCGATTGCCGTCTTTAAGCGCCGCGCGCCGCAAGGCGATTTGATCCTCATGCGCCTGCTTGATTTCTCTGGACCCGGGATCGATTACCAGGTCTTTCAAACCGGCCTCGGTGAGTTTTTCAATCAACGGAACAAGGCCTTCAACCGAATCGGCTTTTACCGCCAGAGGTAGATCATTCTCTTTGGCCAGAGCGCAGTAGTCATCCACGTTGGCCTCGGTGGCGGCATACATCAGCGGTCTTTTGAAACCGCAGGCCTCGATACCCGCTTTCATCACCCCGACGTCCTCCGTCATCAGGGCCAGATTGAACTCGGAAGTCTCGGCGATCATTTTGGCGGTCTTGGCAAATGCGTCACCGTTCCCGCCGGCATCCTTTAGAACAATCAATTCCGGTCTGAGATTTAAGCCGACCCTCTCGAACTGGAAGGCATTCCAGGCTTTGAGCTTGGTTTCAAGGTCGGCTTCGGCGATATCGGAACCGACGGTGGCGGCCAGAAGGGTTGGATTGAAGAATGTTTTTTCATGCCGGTACTGGACGGTTTCACCACCGGAGGTGGCCGCCCGGACGCCTTTGCCGATAGCCACCGGGCGAATCGGCGGCGCCGATGCCTCCGACAGTTGCTCTCTGGCTTCATCGGATACGTAGGGACAGCTGTCCAGCTCTGCTTTACCGGAGGCCAGGTTCATGGCGAAAGCAAGACAGGTGGGTACACCGCATTCTTTGCAATTGGTTTTCGGCAGGAGTTTGAAAATCTGAATACCGGTTAATGCCATTTTTATCTCCTTAATTTCGTGTTTCGGGTTACGGGTTACGGTTCACGGATTTCGTGGTGCGCGTTACGGGTTACGCGGTTCGTGGTGCGGGTTGCGGGAACTGAACTGCCGAGTGCGCGCTGATTTCGCTCAACGCACAACCCCGCAACTCGCAACCCGCAACTCGCAACTCGCAACCCGCAACTCGCAACCCGCAACTCGTATTTTTTATCCGATAATCGGATCCATATCCAGTGCCGGATGTTTTTTCTCCTGGAGGAAAGGCAAAATCTCCTCCTCGGTGATCCCGACGGTTTCATCGGCAATCCGATCGATCAAATCCGGAATGCCAAGCTCTTCACCCCGTTTGAGGAGTCGATCTTTGATCTCTTCTTTGAGACTCTTGGGCATCCAGACCATCCGGGCCAGCCCGCCGTCACCGTTAATGAACTTGCCCTGGGTAATGTTGAACTTGGAATGGCCCACAAATCCCGGCGAGGAAGCACCACCGCCCATGACACCGGCCAGGGTGGTGAACTTCATGCCGCAGGGGGTCTCGCCCATGTAATCACGGTTAACGGTCATCACGCCGTTGCAGGACGGCAGCATGGCGGCGATGCACTCGCAGCAGCCACAGGTGGTCATGGGATCGGTCACCATGGAATAGAAATTGTAATGGGTAACCGCGCCGCGGGATGCCTTGTAGACAAATTCATTGACCCCTTTCCACTGTCCCAGAACCGGATCCAGGCACTCGCCCTTTTCGATCGGCTGGTTGGGACCGGTGGGATTGATTTCAAAGGAAGCCTTGCAGTCCATCCAGTTGTAGGCGCCGCACAGTCCGGTGCGTTCGGGGCTGACCGTGCACACGTGGTTGGGGGCAAAGGATTGGCACAGGGTGCAGGAATAGTAGGTTTCCACGTCCTCATCGGTCATCTTCTCGACGCGCTCGTCACGCGTCTTGTACTCGGCCCGGGCGCGTTTGGTCAATGCATCCACGTCCTTTTGCTCGGTGTGAAGCGTCACCTGGACCTTGTCGACGATCTTCTGGAAATCCTGATGGAATTTCGCGTGCAGCACGACGCCGATGTCTTTCAGGGTAAAGCCTTTGTCGATTGCGGCTTTGCTGATGCGAACCCAGGAGATATCCCGCTGTCCGATATGCATGATCCCCTGAATGTAATTGATGAGATGATGAATCTGGCGTTCCAGGATCGGCTCGAAGTCCGTCTGGAATTCCCGGCCGGCGATCTGGACGGAGATTCCCAACGGGAAGGTTCCGCCCTCTTTGACGTCGCCGATATCAGGGCCGACGATCTCAACCTTGCCGTCGTCAATTTCATTCATCTCGGCCATCTTGACCAACTCGGTGCACTGGGTTTTGCCGCCGCCCGTCTGGGCATGAAGGTCGGCACCCCGGACGCGCTCGCCTTCATAAGCCGGACCGAAGGAGCATGGGATTTCAATTTCCGATACGGACACTTTCAATCCCCGGACCTCGACCGACTTCTGGACGAGTTCGTCATGGGGCACATTGGCCACGACATGCTCATAGGTGCAGATACCGGTGGGCAACACCTCGGGAATATCTGTGTCGGCCAGGGTCGGAAAACCCCAGTTGACGCAACCCGCAGCCGCGGCGCCCCAGTCGGTGCCCACATCGCCCAGGGCATTGACAAAGGCAAAGATGCGGTTTTTGTTGTAAAGCAGCATTTTTTTATAGTCGCCGGGCTGGACGTTGCCGAACGCCATGGCGGCCCGGTTGGCAAAACCCAGGGCGAAAATAGCTGAAGAAATATCGGGGCCGAACGGCACGATTCGGGTATTCCAGCCGATTTGAACGCCGGCTTCGATCAGCTGATCGGTGACCGAGGTATTGTTCTGATTGGCCGCCAGGAAGATATAAAGGCTTCTGCGCTGGTAGTCTTCAACGATATCTTTGGCAATCTCGGCGGTCGGTGCGGCCCCTACGATCGCGGCAAAGCCGGGGGCGGTGCCGTCGACGAATTCAACCCCTCTTTTACGAAACACAGTGTCGTCCGCCGCACCCAGCCAGATCTTGCCGGCCTCGATGTCGGGTTCTTCGGAATGCAGGTAAAAATCCGGTTCATTCAGATACCGCAGGGCTTCACGAATCTCAAAGCTGAAAAGTGTGGCCATACCGGCATCCAGCAGCGGTCCCAGGTAGGGCAGATGGTTCATGCCCTTGATGTGCGGCGGCAGGAGCTTGCGCGCCACGTCCAAAGGTTTTTTAATATCTTCGAGGGTTTCAACCTTGAGTCCCAGCAGCGAGTAGATCACCGGCAGGTAGTAGGCCGTGTTGGGGAATCCAACCTTGGTATCTGCATCGTAGGTATCCAGAGCTCTTTTATACTCACCTTCGACCTGAGATACGATATTGTAGCCACCCTGGATGGCAGCAAATGCTACTAATTTAGACATATGTTCCTCCTTCGTGGAGATTGATAATTAATTGAATAATGTCGAATGAATAATGAATAATTAAGGTCCGCCTCGACTCGACTGAGCTCGCCGCAGGCCGGCGGGTCGATTAATAAAGATCTCCTTTTATATATGACGGAGCGAAGCGACATCCGAAATTCGTCATTAGTCATTCTTCATTTGTCATTCCCTTAGGCTTCGAGCGCCTGGCGGCTGGCCATATCCATCAGCACCCGTTCCCGGGCCTTGTCAATACCCAGCTCTTTGCGCTTGGCATCGATATGGGCAATCATCTTGCGCGCCATTTCGATGGGATCCGGAGCCAGGTCCCACCTGCCGCCGTATACCTTTTCCAGCTCTTCGAAGAGATGCTGTTGGAATACCGGGGCACCGGTGACCGGCAGGGTTACGCCGAACAGGGTGTAAACGCCGGATGCGACGAAATACTGGCCGATGCTGATCGCTTTTTCACTCATCCACTCCGGGGCCGCACCGGCCGCCGGCAGGTCCTGAATGTCATTGCCCAATCCGCCGGCTTTGACCACTTCAGTGGCAGCCAGCAGAATGCGGCTGTTGTCCACGCAGGAGCCCAGGTGCAATACCGGTGGAATTCCGACGGTCTCGCACACTTCGGACAGGCCCGGTCCGCAGAATACCTTGGCGGATTCCGGTGTCAGCAGGCCTTCCATGGCGCAGGCAATGCCGTTGCAGCCGGTAGTCAGAACGATCACGTCGTTTTTAATCAGTTCCTTGACCAGGCGGATATGGGCTTCATTGTGTCGGCCCCGGGCATTGTTGCAGCCCACCACCCCGGCGATACCGCGGATACGGCCGTTGATGATGTTGTCATTCAGAGTGTAGTAAGATCCGCGAAAGGTGCCGCCCAGATGGTACTCGATGGACTCCACGCCAAAACCGGCAATCTGCGAAGCTTTCTGGGCCGGGATCATGACTTCGGCCCCACGGTTTTCGAAATTATCGATGGCCATCGTCACAATACGCTTGGCATCTTCCATGGCATGATGCTCGTCGAATTCAATATGCAACACATTGTCCTGCTCCATCCTGGCAATCGGATGGGTGGTGATCAATTTGGTGTGGAAACATTTGGCAACATTCGCCAGATTCTGGAAGACGCATTGAACATCGACCACCATGGCGTCGCAGGCACCGGTCACGATCGCCAGTTCCTGCTGCAGGAATGTTCCTGCCGGCGGGACGCCGTGCCGCTGCAAAATTTCATTGCCCGTACAGCAGATTCCTCCCAGCTGGATTCCCTTGGCACCTTTTTTCTGAGCATATTCAATCATTTCTTTTGACTGGGCGGCCGCTACGATCATTTCGGAAAGCACCGGCTCGTGGCCATGAATAATGATGTTGACATGATCTTCTTTCATGATGCCCAGGTTCGCTTCCGACTGCAGCGGATAAGGCTTGCCGAACATGACATCCTGCAGATCGGTGGCAATCATGGAGCCGCCCCAGCCGTCGGCCAGTGATGCCCGGGTGCACTGCTTGAGAATGTTTTTGTAGTCCTGGTCCACGCCCATGTGGGTGCGATGCATGATTTCAACGACTTCGCGGTCGATGTTACGCGGTAAAACGCCCAATTTTTTCCAGCGCTCATACAGGGGTTGCGGGGCCCGCTTCAGGTAATCCAGCGTACCTTCGGGTTTACCCCATTCGGCCAGCGCTTTTTTGGCGACTTCCACGGCAATTTCATCCAGATCACGGTCGACTTCTTCGCCATCGACTTCAACTTTAACATCGACCCCGAAGTGAGGGGCGATGGCCAGAAGTTTATTGTAATCTTTAATTTTGTAATCTTCAGTCTCCTTGTTGGCAACCGACATGAAGACCTCGGCTACCGTTCGCCCATGATCGGAATGGGCCGCACAGCCGGCAGCCACCATGCGCGCAAAATTGCGGGCGGCAATCGTGTTGGCGGTTGCGCCGCACAACCCTTTGCGTTCATCTTCGCCTTCGAGGCCGCCCTTGGGAAGCGGCAGGCGGCAGGGGCCCATAGCGCAATTTTTGCAGCAGGTTCCCTGGATGCCGATGTTGCAAGGCTTCATGGTGACGGCCCGATCGAAAATAGTTTCGACACCCAACTCCTGGGCCCGCCGGATCATTTGCTGGGTAGCGACATCGATGGTCGCGGCTACCGGATCAGCAACTTTTTTGGGTTTATCCTTCTTTAATGCTTTGATATCAGTTGATTCTGCCATACGAGGTTCCTCCCCATAATTTTTTGGTGAAAACTTCAGGCTGCATCCGCCAGGTTTTCACCGATTTAATCAAATCGTTAGATTCGTCTGTGCACCCAATCCAAATTCTCGATCAATTTATCGGTCATCGACTTTTGGACCTCGGCCGGTGTCTTCGTGACTTCCTCTTCAGCAACGGATTGGCGTTTGGCAGCCAGATCTTCACGCTCCTTGGCGCGCTTTTCGCGAACGGAATCCAGCTCCGCCTCCACTTTGGCCTTTTCCTCGGCTGCCTGGCGTGCCGCTTCATCAGCTTTGGCTTTGGCGTCCGCTTCAGCCTTGGCCTTGGCCTCGGCTTCAGCCTTGATCCGGGCCTCTTCGTCGGCTTTGGCCTGGGCTTCGGTATCCGCCTTGGCCTTGGCTTCGGCTTCGGCCTTGGCTTTCGCGGCGGCTTCAGTTTTGGCTTTTTCATCCGCAGCTGCGTCAACTTCTGGTGCTGCAGCCGGTGCGGCGGGCTCGGCCGCCGGGGCCGCTTTTTTGGCAGGCTCGGCCTTGGCCGCGGCCGGGGCTGCTTCTTTGGCCGGGGCCGGAGCTTTAGCCTTTTTGGCCGGCGCCGGTTTTTTCTCTTTTTCTTCAGCGATGGTCAGGTCCGGATCCGGTGACAGGGCTAAAAAATCAATCTCGACGTCATCCAATTGCTTGGCGATCGGTGCCACATCAGAGGCCGGGCCGCCTTCGGCAACCAGATCGATGTAGGCTTTAACCAGTCGAATCGATTCGGGATGGCGCATGATCAGGATATTGGACCCGCTCATCAGGTAGGCCACCGCCCCCACGGCTTCCATTAAAATCGGCCGTTTTTCAGGATCTCCCAGAACGGGCGCCTCTTCAACCGACTGCTTGGCTTCCTTGCATTTCCAGACCTCGTTGCCAAGGTTGTTGATCAGCGGAAGCTGCAGTTTGTCATCACCCTGAGCCAGGGCCGCCATCCGGATACGCTCCATGACGGAATACGAATATTCCAGACCGTATCCCAGACCACCGGTCGTGGGATCGATAATCATCCGGTCCAGGGGCATGCCGAGGTTTTCAAGCAAAATGTTGCACTGTTTGGCAAGGTTAACGTCAATGGGTGAAGATGCGATAATGGAATGCCCGAAACCCATGGCCGCCGCCCCGATACCCTTATGGTTTTTGTCCTCCACCGGTCCGAGAATCAGGTTTTCGCCCTGGCAATCTTCGGCAATTTTTTTGAGAACTTCCTCATCTTTTTCGATGTTGGCGGTTCCCCAGATGATCAGGGGGACATCAACGGCTCCCAGGACCTTTTTAACGCTGGCAACTGCATCATCGGCCGATGCATTTTCGCCATTGGGATCGGTGCTTTTAAGCTGTAAAACGATCATCTCGGCACCGTATTCCTCAACGCATTTTTTGGCCCAGGCCGCCGGATCGGAAACGACATCTTTGAAAGGACTGAGCGCCGCTTCCGGCCACTCATCCGGTTCCATATCCCAGATTTCCATGGCAATTTTGGGTTTATTGGGCATCGCGCCTTCAAACTGATAGAACGGATAGCAAGCTTCTCCGCCGACAGTCACAGCGTTGTCGCCCTTTCCCAGGGTAATTTCCTTGATATTGCCGGTGTAGGATTCTTTAAAAAATTCAAAAGCCAATGTTACCTCCTTATTACTTTGTCTACTTCGGTTAATGAATGCAGTGCCCAAAATTGAGACAGTGCAAGGAGTTAACCACAAATGAGTCTAAAATGCTGGCAAGTCTGCTTACTTTTTTAAACACCTCCTTTTCAATTTTTATTATATTAGTCAATCTACAAACGGTAGATATAAGTTTGGCAATAGGGATTGGCAGAACAACAATCCTCTATATAATTTAGGAATTTAGGGATTCAGGAATTCAGGGATTGTAATCGGATTATTTGCATATTTTAATTCCTAAATATCTCAATCCCTCAATCCCCGAATTTTTATCACCTAAACCTTGATTCTCCGGATTTAATTCATACTGTAATGCTATACAACTCAGTCAATCCGCGAACCTGCCTATCCCTCGTAAAATAAAGAATATTATCATTTATCTGGAGTGGATAGGTTTGTCAAGAGTAGAGCCCCCATGAATGTCAATTTCTAATTAAATTGAATTCATTTATAGGAAGGGTTTGGGGTTCAGAGGTTCTGGGGTTCAGAGGTTCAGAGGTTCTGGGTTCAGAGGTTCTGGGTTCAGAGGTTCAGAGGTTCAGAGGTTCAAAGGTTCAGAGGTTCAAAGTTTCAAGATTCTGGGTTCAGAGGTTCAAAGTTTGGAGTTTCAGAGGCCTGAGGCTTAGATCCCACACATAGGGTTCAGCGCCGCCGGTTCGTCCCCGTACTCCTGCTCGTCCTCGATGATTTTGAACGGCTTTCCAATTCGAGGACGAGAATGACAACGAACAATCGGTATCAAGATTTAAAATGACGGAGCGCAGCGACTACATCATTCTTCATTCTTCATTCTTCATTCGTCATTCTTCATTTGTTTCCGGGCTTCCAGGCGGGCTTTTAACTTGGGGAACTGGTTGATGTCCGTGTGGGGCAAAAAGAGGGCCGCGACGTAGTTGTCCATATACGAATTGGTGTCCGACAGTTCAAAATTTGTCATTTTTTTAGTGACTTCCACGACATCCTTGCGAATGCGATTGGTCAGGGAACTCATTCTGGCCCCCATCAACGATCCGTTTCCAATGAAGGTGACCTTGTCAGGATCCAACTCCGGCAGCAAACCAATCGTCATGGCCCTTGCCAGATCGACATAACTGCCGAAACCGCCGGCCAGTATGATGTGCTCGAGGTCGCCAATGCCCATGCCCACTTCGGTCAACAAGGTCATGCAGCCGCTGTAAATGGCGCCCTTGGCCCGGATCAGATTTTCGATGTCGATTTCAGTCAGGGTAATATCGCGGTCAATCTGGGTTTCATCCTGCCAGGCCAGCACGTACTCGCAGATACCGTTGTCCGCCCGAATGCGGGGGGTGTCCAGGTCCCGGTCAAATTTGCCCATATTGTTTATAATTCCCATCTCGAACATGATGGCTGCCATAATAATCAATCCGGAACCGCAGATTCCTTTGGGCCGTACATTGCCGATGGTAATTATCATGGGCTCGAGGGTGACCGGATCGATGGAAAAATCTTCGATCGCCCCTTTGGCGGCCCGCATCCCGAATTTCAGCCCCCCGCCTTCAAAGGCCGGGCCGGCAGAGCAGGCTGCACATGCCAGCCAGTCTTTGTTGCCGATCACTATCTCAGCATTGGTCCCGACATCCAGGTAGAGGGTCAGCGCTTCGGACCGATAGATTCCCGACCCCATCACGCCGGCCACAATATCGCCTCCCACATAGCTGGAAACCGCCGGGTAAACCAGGGCCGCGACGTGGTCGGCCAACTCCATGCCCAGGTCGGCGGCTTTGATGGGAGGATACAACGTGGCGGCCGGAACATAGGGAGCGCGCCGGATGGAGCGGGGATCCACGGCCAGCATCAACTGGGTCATGGTCGTATTGCCGGCCAGGGTGATGGTCGATATGTTTTCCTGATCCACCCCGGATTCTTTGATAATCCTGGATAAAATCTTATTGATGGTGTTAATGACGACCTGGTTGATTTTAGCCAGACCGCCGGGTTTTTCCGCATACACGATACGGGAAATGACATCTTCGCCGTAGCTAATCTGCCCGTTGAATTCACCGTGCTCCGCCAGAACTTCGCCGCTGATCAGGTCTATGATCTGGCCGTAGATTGTGGTTGTCCCGATATCCATGGCCACCGCGTAGCTGTGGTCAGTTGTATCGCCGGGCTGCACATTGATAATTCGTGTTTTGCCGACATCCCGCACCGGCCGCACCAGGGTTGCCGTGACCCTGAAGTCATCTTCGCGGATCACCTGCGGCAATTTTCGGATCATGGCCAGGGTAACATCCAACCGATGCTCGTCGTGTTCGATCTGCAGGTAGCTGATCAGGCGGGTGATATCGGGCAGGTTGTCCTGGGCTGTGGGGGCGGGAAGCTGCAGATATTTTTTTTCAACGGGCGCAACGAACAACCCCTTTTCTTTCAGCTCCTCGAAATTCATTTCCCGGATATGGGCTGTGCGGCGCGGGGCGGTCTGCATTTTCAGCACACCGGCATCAATGGTGGACTCGACGGGAATCCGCACGACAAGATCGCTTCTGACGGCTGCCTGGCAAGCCAGACGATAGCCTTTTTCACGATCTTCGGCGCCGAGTTTTTCTGAAATGCCACCGTCCACGGTGCCGTTCTCGATCAATACCCGGCATTTGCCGCAGACCCCTTCCCCACCGCAGGAAGCATTCACATGCACACCGGCCTCCAGGGCGGCTCGAATAACCGTATCACCATCTTGGACGACTATTTGCATATCGTAGGGTAAAAATTTAACCGTGTGTGCAGTCATGCCGTGTTCCTAATTCTAAATTCGTAGTTATGAAAATCGTATAAAACTGATGCCCGAAATCAAATGTAAGAGGTTTCAGGTGTCGAAGGTCAGATGACAGAGGACAGAAGTCAGAGGACAGATGACAGAGATCAGAAGTCAGAAGCCAGAAGACCGATATTGCGGCTTCACATCGTCTGAATCCACTCACGACGCTCTATGCGCCCTGCCCTCTGCGCCATGCCCTCTGCGCCATGCCCTATGCGCCATGCCCTCTGCGCCATGCCCTCTGCGCCATGCCCTCTGCACCATGCCCTCTGCACCATGCCCTCTGCGCCATGCCTTCTGCGCCATGCCCTCTGCGCCATGCCCTCTGCACCATGCCCTCTGCCCATCCCCCGAACACCGAGCACCGAATGCCGAAAGCCGGCTGTATCAACCCGCACCTCGCAACCCGCAACCCGCACCTCGCACCTCACAATCAACTGCTGACAAATTCAAATCGGTTCATTGAATTTACACTTCAAGGTCAACATATCGCCGTCAAAAAAAGTATTCACTTTGTACGGCAGCTGCTTGAACAATTTGATCATGCCCTGGTTGCGCGGTGAGGTGAAAGCCACCAGGCCGGAAATATCGTTGGCCCGGGCGGCCGTTGCCAGCTTTTTCAGCAGAATTTTGCCCAGCCCCCGATTCTGGTAGTCCTTGCTGATGGAAAAAGCGATTTCGGCAATATTGGTGGCCGGATCGATTAAGTATTCCCCGATACCGACAACCCGCCCGAAGCCGAATTCACCGACCACCGCCACGACCGTTAAATCTTTTACATAATCGATCTGGGAAACACCTTCAACCTCTTCTTTGACAAAACTGGTTTTTTCATGAAAAAACCTGGCGGTGACATCATCCTTGTCAAGGTTGTAAAAGTGTTCCTGGATGCGCCTTTCATCCACCGGTTTGGCGGGCCGGACGGTCACTTGTTCACCTTTAATTTCCAGGGTTTCTTCCAGATGGATGGGATAGACACCATGAATGGATTCTTTCAAACTGCGTTCGGCGCTCAAAAGCCCCATTTTTTGTGCCTCATGAAAAAGCTCGTCCCGAAAATCGGGATGGGCAATGCTGATCATCGCCATGGCGCGCTCCTGAAGACTTTTACCGAACAAATTGACCGCGCCGAACTCGGTGACGACATGATGGACATCGCCTCTGGGAGCTGCAACGGCCGTGTCTTCGAGCATGGGCACGATGCGGCTTTTTTGACCCTGCACCGCGGTGGATGGCAGCATCAGGATCGATTTGCCGCCCGGCGATTGAACCGCCCCCCGCATAAAATCAGAAATACCGGTAATCCCGGAGAAATGGGTTTGCGGCATGGCATCGGCCGCCACCTGGCCGGTCAGGTCAATGGCCATGGCCACGCTCATGGCAACCATTTTATTGTGACGGGCAATGATGGCCGGGTCACAGACATAATCGGAGGGATGAAATTCAACAGCCGGGTTGTCATTTAAAAATTCATAAAGATCCTCGGAACCGATGGCGCTTTGGGCCACCATTTTGCCGTCGTTAAAGCCTTTTTTGCGGTTGGTAATCACCCCTTGTGAAAACAGGCGCAATATGTCATCGGTCAGGTAAAGGGTGTGGATTCCAAGATCACTTTTCTCCGATAATGCCAGCATGACCGCCTCGGACGTGGTTCCCAGCCCGATGGCAATGGTTGAGCCGTCGTCAATCAGCCGCCGGGCAATCAAGCGCCCGATATCATTGGCGGCTTCCATTGCCGGATTTTCGCCAATGGTCAGTATCGGTTCATCATGCTCTACAAAATAGTCGACATCGTTGACATGAATGAAGCTGCGCCCCAGGACCCTGGGCATGTGGGTATTTACCTGGGCAATCACCAGGTCGGCCGACTGGGCTGCCGCCATGGTAATGTCAACCGAAACCCCCAGACTCATCCAGCCGAAATCGTCCGGTGGCGAAACCTGAATCAAGGCCACATGGATCGGCAATAGACGACTTTTGAACAGCCGCGGGATGGCCGACATGTTGATCGGTGTGATAAAACGCTGGTTGCGGGCGATACCTCTGGGTTTGGCGGAACCCAGATAGAACGAGCGGATATTCAGGCTGTGGTCTTTGGTCTTATCGGCAATCATGGTAAGCGGGGTGGTTTCAAGGGTCATCAGCCGGTTGATTTCGATATCCTTGAGATAGTTTGACATCTCGGAAAGCTCGCGGACCAGATGCTGCGGTTCCCCGCAGGAAGACCCGATAAAAACCCGCTGCCCAGGTTTGATCAGGTTCAACGCATCCCTGGCACTGCGTCTGTTTTCAACGTATTTGTCCGCCCAGTATAATGAAGTCGACATTTGAATCTCCCCGGTGAAATGAATATTGAAGATTGAATAATGAATAATTATGGAATTCTATCGATTTAAGAACAGTCTAACCGCGGCAATTCCATCCTTTGAAGTTCTGCGGTTCGAAATTTAAATCTGACAATTTTAACCTCTGAATCTTGAACCCTGCCTGTGGGGTCGACTTGTCCCGTCATAGCTCTAAGAGCGAAGTCGGAAGATAGATAACAGAAGTCAGAAGACTGATATACCGGCCCTAAATCGCCCGACTCTATGCACCATGCCCCATGCGCTCTGCCCTATGCCCTCTGCGCCTTGCGCTCTGCTCATCCCCCGAGCACCGAGCACCGAATGCCGAAAGCCGGCTGTATCAACCCGCAACCCGCAACCCGCACCCCGCAACCCGCAACCCGCAACCCGCACCCCGCAACCCGCAACCCGCAACCCGCAACCCGTAAAGACCTATAAAGTTAGCTCATCCAGGTATACTTGGCAAGTGGAACCTGCGGCATTATTGCTTGACTCACCAAAAACTTTTTTTTATAGTCGCGTATTTAAATAAAATCGCGACAACAATTAAATACGGATTAAATTCATGAACGCAATTAAATGGATAAGTCGATCTATTGACAATATTAACGAATGGATCGGCCGCGGGGTGGCCTGGGTCACGCTGGGTTTGGTACTGGTGGTATTCGTCGATGTCGTCATGCGCTATTTATTCAATACCAGTTTCGTTTTCACCCAGGAACTGGAATGGCATTTATTCGGCTTTATCTTCCTGATCGGTGCCGGCTACACCTTATTGCATGACGGGCACGTGCGGGTGGATATTATCTACCAGAGGCTGGGACTTAGAGGCAGGGCTTGGATAAATTTATGCGGTGTAGTTCTGTTTCTCATCCCGGGTTGCATTATGGTGATGACGACCTCATGGAAATTTATGGCCAACTCATTCGCGATCCTCGAAGGCTCGCCGGACCCGGGCGGCATCCCCTATCGGTTTGTGTTAAAGAGCTGCATTCCGATAGGCTTCACCCTCCTTCTGCTGCAGGGCATTTCCCTGGGCCTGCATAGTTTCATGCAGATTCTGGGTATTGAAGAAGCAAAGGAGGAGAAGTCCTGATGGATTATTTAGCGGCCTGGATGTTTTTAGCTTTAACCATTTTATTAATGGCCGGTTTTCCGGTCACGTTCACCTTGCTGGGCGTATCGCTGACCTTCGGCATGATCGGCTTCGGCTGGGATTTTTTCAATCTGTTGCCGTTGCGGATCTGGGGTCGCATGACCAATGTGACCCTGGCCGCCGTGCCGCTGTTTGTATTCATGGGCGTGATGCTCGAGCGTTCCGGCCTGGCCGAAGAGCTGCTGGACACCATGGGTCTTTTATTCGGCCGTTTGAAAGGTGGCCTGGCGATATCGGTAGTTGTGGTCGGCGCCCTGCTGGGGGCGTCAACCGGCATCGTGGGCGCCACCGTCGTCACCATGGGTCTGCTGGCCGTTCCCACCATGTTAAGGCGTGGCTATCAGAAGGAAATCGCAACCGGTACCGTGTCGGCATCCGGTACCCTGGGACAGATTATTCCCCCGAGCATTGTCCTGGTTCTCATCGGAGATATTGTCGGGGTGTCCGTGGGGGATCTTTTTATGGGAGCGGTCCTGCCGGGACTGCTTCTGGTGGGCCTGTTCATCATCTACATTCTCATCGCTGCCTATTTACGCCCGGGAGTGGCCCCGGCTATTTCAAAAGAAGAATTGGCAGCGATCAGTCGCAGCCAGCTTTTGGCACGTGTCGGCAAGGCCCTGTTCCCGCCATTGTTCCTGATGGTTGCGGTGTTGGGATCTATATTTGCCGGTATTGCGTCTCCCACCGAAGCCGCTGCCGTGGGTGCAGTAGGCGCGACCATATTGACGATTGCCAATAAAAAGTTCAACCTGTCTATCCTGCGCGAAGTCATGCATACCACGACCCGCTTGACTTGTATGGTTTTTATCATCCTGTGCGGTGCCGCCGCCTTCGGGCTGGTATTTCGCGGTCTGGGCGGCGATGAAATCGTACGGGAATTTCTGGGAGGCATTGCCGACAAATACAGTCAAACAGCTGTATTGGCTATCGTCATGCTCCTGATTTTCTTCATCGGCTTTTTCCTGGACTTCATCGAAATCACATTTATCCATGTACCGGTGTTAGCACCGATCATGATCGATTTCGGGTATGATCCGGTCTGGTTCTGCATTCTGCTGGCAGTTAACCTGCAAACCTCGTTTTTAACACCGCCCTTCGGGTTTTCGCTGTTCTATCTGAAAGCGGTGACACCGCCCGAGATAACAACCGGGCACATATATCGGGGTATCGTACCATTTGTATTGTTTCAGCTCATCGGCCTGGCCATTGTTGTGCTTTTTCCGACACTGGCGACCTGGCTGCCGGATGTCGTTTTCGGAGACTAATTGCGCATAAAAAGGACTTGACTATTAAGCTGTAACAGGTAGATTGATTCATCACGCTTTTATTTTAAAACCTGCGAGTTTTTGATAATCAGGGATCAAAAGGCGAAGTTTCCCTGCGATGTCTGGTGGAAGCGGGAGTCCGCGTGAACATTATCACTACAATTCAAAAAAGGAGGTTCATTTATGAAGCGACGCGATTTCCTGAAAAAAGCTGGGCTGGGAGCCGCAGCGGTTGCGGCAACAGCCGTCAATGCCCCCGCGGTCCTGGCACAAAAAAAATACCGCTGGAAAATGGTCACTACCTGGCCGCCTAAACTGCCGGTGCTCCAGGAGGGCTGTGAGAGATTGGCCAAAAGAGTCGGCGAAATGTCTGACGGAAGACTTAAGATTCAGGTTTTTGCCGCCGGTGAACTCGTACCGGCTTTTGAAAGTTTTCAAGCCGTCTCCGACGGCACAGTTGAAGTCGGCAGCGGCGCCTCCTATTACTGGGCCGGCAAAGAACCGGCGACTCAGTGGTTTGCGGCCGTGCCTTTTGGAATGAATGCCCAGGGCCTGGCGGCGTGGTTCCACGGAGGTGACGCTGAGGGGCTCAAACTGTGGGAGGAAACCTATGCGCCTTTCAACCTGGTTCCCCGTCCCGGCGGCTACACCGGTGTTCAAATGGGCGGCTGGTTTAACAAAAAGATTAATACGATTGACGACTACAAAGGTCTGAAAATGCGGATTCCCGGTCTGGGCGGCAAAGTCGTTGCCAAAGCCGGCGGAACCGTTGTGCTGACGCCCGGCGGTGAAATATTCACCAGCCTCGAACGCGGCGTGATCGATGCCACCGAATGGGTCGGTCCCTACCACGATCTGAGAATGGGTTTTTACCAGGCTGCCAAGTATTATTATTATCCCGGCTGGCACGAGCCCGGGACAGCCCTGGAATATTTCTTCAACAAAAAAGCTTATGACGGGCTGCCCAAAGACCTGCAGCACATCCTTGACGCTGCCTGCCGGGAAAACGAGGGTTGGGCCCTGAATGAGTTCGATGCCAACAACGGTGCCTCCCTGCAAACCCTGATAAACAAGCACAAGGTCCAGCTGTTCAGGTTCCCGGATGGGGTGCTCGATTCCCTGCGCAAGCTGGCGGTAGAGGTTCTTGAAGAAGAGTCGGCCAAGAGCCCCATGGCCAAAAAAGTCAATGAATCGTTTAAAAACTTCCAGAAGGTCGTCGGCACCTGGGGCACCATCTCAGAACTGGCATACTATAATACGATTCAACCGAAATACCCGCTTCAAGGATAAGCAATTCATATAAACGATAGGCGAACACTTCGTTTCGTGTAAAATAGATATCGCCAGTCGGTGGCATTGAACCGACTGGCGATTTTTTGTCCCAATATAATTCCTAAATCCCTGAATTCCTAAATCCCTAAATTCCTAAATCCCTAAATCCCTGAATTCCTAAATCCCTGAATTCCTAAATCCCTGAATTCCTGAATTAGACCCTTGTTTCACCTCGAAGGCCACGAATCAGAACGAGTTTTCACGAATTGTTTTTATCGTTCTCAACATCTAAAGTTTCCCGCAAATCAGGTCCCTCGATCAACTCCGCTGTTTCAGCCTTGGGGATTTTCTGAACATCACGTAATTTGCGCTCGATGGCCCGGGTTCGCACCTCAGCTTGATCAATGGTATTGCCAGCCTCCTGCAGCTTCTTTTTGGTTTTAGCCAGCACATCGCCGAATTTACCGAATTCGGTTTTTACAACGCCCAACAATACCCAGACCTCGCTGGAGCGCTTTTCGATCGCCAGGGTGCGAAAACCCATTTGAAGACTGTTGAGCAAAGCGGCCAGGGTCGTTGGGCCGGTCACCACGATGCGGTGCTCGCGCTGCAGTGTATCACACAGACCCGGCAAGCGCAGAACTTCGGCATACAATCCTTCCACCGGCAAAAACATGATGCCAAAATCGGTGGTGTGGGGCGGGTCAAGGTACTTTTCTTTGATAAATCTGGCCTCGGCTTTAATGCGCAATTCCAGGTTTCGGATCGATTTTTCCGCCAGGCTTTTGTCCGCTGCCTCCTGGGCATCGATGAGGCGCTGATAATCTTCCTGGGGAAACTTGGAGTCAATCGGCAGCCAGACGGCTTTATCAGGCTCCTCGCCCTGGCCGGGCAGCTTGACGGCAAACTCCACGCGATCGCTGCTGTTCTTTTTCGTGGTGACATTGACAGCGTATTGATCGGGGGTTAAAATCTGCTCCAGGATGTGACTGAGGCGGATTTCCCCCCAAATCCCACGAACTTTGACATTGGTCAGCACATTTTTCAGGTCGCCCACCCCGCTGGCCAGGGTGCGCATTTCACCCAGCCCCTTGTAAACCTGCTCCAGGCGTTCACTGACCTGCTTGAATGATTCTCCCAGGCGATGTTCCAGCGTGGTTTGCAATTTTTCATCCACCGTGGCCCGCATTTGCTCCAACTTGCGGGTGTTATCCTGCTGCAGGGTTCGCAATTGAAATTCCATGGTTTGGCGCATGGCCTCGATCTTTTTTTCATTGAGCTTGGCCATTGCCACCAGGTGTTTGGCAAAAGAATCGAGCTGACCTTTCTGGATTCGAAAATTTTCCAACAAGCGCTGCTGGATAGATTCACTTGACAGCTTCAGGGTGGCGGTAATTTCCTGCCGGGCCAGCCGGTCGTTGTGGGCCGTCTCCCGCCGGTTTAGCGTGATCTCATCTTTGACGACATTTTCCAGGCGTTGCTGCTTAGCGTCCAGGGCTGACAATGAAACCTGCAGTTTAGCGATTGCGTCTTCCGGCTTGCGGCGGACGAGTACAATTAGCAAAATCAGGACGGCGAGCACGAGCAGGACGGCAAACCCCAGAATCAGCTCCACGGCATACCGGCTGACAAAGGCCAATAAAGTGTTCAAAACTCCAGTCATTGAATCTTTCCTTTTTTATTTACCACCACGCATCGCAACAGTCTTATCACCCACCTCGGGATGCTTTTGATAACATATTAAAAACACATTGTTTTTTTAATCAACAGATTATAGAAAAATGCGGATAGAGCGTCAAGCACCAATGAAGACATCGCAATCCGATCAGGGATGAAAAAAATTGAACATTGATTTAAAGGCCGCAATAAGCTATAGGACGCCCTTGTAATTCAATCCTGTCGCTAGGCTGGAGGAAAGGGTAATGGACCCGCTTTTTTCCCCGTTTACCTTAAATAATCTTCACTTAAATAATCGAATTGTCATGCCGGCTCTGGCATCCTTTTTAGTCGGGATCGACGGCAGCATATCCGATGCGGCGGTAGAGCATTACCGACGCAGGGCTGCCGGCGGACCGTCCATGATAATCATGGAAGCCTGCGCCGTTGCTCCCGAAGGGGTGGTATCCTCCCATCAAGCCGTAATTCACGATGACCGTTTTATCGACGGGCTGTCCAGGATCGCCCGGGCCATGAAAGAAGAGGGGACTGTTCCCGCCATCCAGATCCACCACGGGGGCCGGCAAACATCGGTTAAAGTGATTAAAAGCAAACCGGTGGCCCCGTCCCCGCTGCCTTGCCCGACCATTCGCGGAGAAGTCGAACCTTTAACGATCGACGGTATTCAAGCGTTGGTTCAAAAATTTGGTGATGCTGCTCAAAGAGCTTATCAGGCAGGATTTGAATTGATTGAAATCCATGGGGCCCACGGCTACCTGATCAATCAGTTTTTATCGCGCTTTTCCAACATCCGTGAAGACGAATACGGTGGGGACCTGGCCGGCCGAACCCGCTTTGCCGAGGAAATCGTGGAAGAGGTGCGAAAACGCGTGGGCCCGGAATTCCCTATTTCCTTTAAGATAAGCGCCGAAGAATATGTCGAAAACGGTCTGACAACCGGGCAAAGCGTTGAAATATTGAAAATCCTGGTACGGGCCGGCATCGATGTGGTTCAGGTTTCAGCCGGAAACGACGTGACACCGGAATGGATCTGTCAGCCCATGTTCATGAAAAAAGCCTGCCTGGTGGACTCGGCCGTCAAAGTGAAAAAAGCCCTCGATATTCCGGTCATGGCGGTTGGCAGGATAAATGACCCCGTGACAGCCAGCGAGATTATCAAGCAGGACCGGGCGGATCTGGTCTGTATCGGCCGCGGACTGCTCGCCGACCCGGAGATGCCGAATAAAGCGCGGGAGGGCCGGGCGGATGAAATCCGAACCTGCATCGCCTGCAATACCTGCATGCAATCGATTTTCAAGCGCGGCCGCATCGAGTGCCTGGTAAACCCGATGCTGGGGCGGGAAAATGAGATGGCGTTTATCCCGACCGAAAATCCGAAAAAAATTATGGTCATCGGTGGCGGGCCGGGCGGTCTGAATGTTGCCTGGGTGGCCGCCAAACGCGGTCATAGCGTACATGTCTACGAAAAACGAAGCGAGTTGGGCGGCCAACTCATTCCCGGCAGCGCCCCGCGCCACAAAGCTGAACTGCGATCTCTGATTCGTTTCCAGAAAAAACAGGCGGAAATTTATGGTGTCCAATGTCATCTGAATCATGAAATCAGGGCCGAAGACATTCAAACCATCCGGCCGGATGTAGTGATCCTGGCCACCGGATCGCTGCCCGTGATGCCTCCCGTTGAGGGCATCGACCAGGACATTGTGCTTACCTATGAAGATCTCCTAAGTGACGACTCATTGCATTTTAAAAAGGCCGTGGTGGTCGGCGGTGGTCCTACCGGTTTGGAACTGGCGCTTCATCTGGCAGAATACGGTTGCACAACGACGGTGGTTGAGATGCTGCCCAAAATCGGAATCGGTTTGGAATCCATTACCAAAAAAATTATCCTCAAACAGCTTAAAAAGCACCAGGTCAACATCTTAACCGAAACCAAATTGCTAAAAGTCGACCCGGACGGTGTCATCGTTGCCAACAGCGACCGGCAGAAGCAATTTATTGCAACCGACAAAGTTGTCCTGGCCGTCGGCACACGCCCGGACACCCGGCTTTATAATAAAATAAAATCCATGGGCTACAGACTTTATCAGGTCGGCGATTGCCTGGAACCCCGAAGCGCCAAGGAGGCCATCTACGAAAGTGCGGTGCTGGGGAGGAGGATATAAATGAATATTGAAAAATGAATAATGAATAATTATGGAATTCTGTCGATTTTATAAGGCTTCATTGCGGTTATAAAAATATAGAATGACGGAGCGCAGCGACAACCATAATTAGTGCCTGAACGAAAAGTGGCCGTTTTTCCAGTTAGCCCGGCCGCTAATTATCACTCATTAAATTACTGCCGTTCAAAACGATGGCGAACAATAGCAAATCAATATTTAGCAGCGTTTTCTCTAAA
>Ga0209786_1000152_pt1 | contig 29483 bp, 29 predicted proteins | sample WorMetilvaeELBA2_FD_187405 | JGI IMG/M metagenome (GOLD analysis project Ga0209786, IMG submission 187405) | Marine gutless worms symbiont microbial communities from Max Planck institute for Marine Microbiology, Germany - Olavius ilvae ELBA.2... ...
AAACACCTGTTTTAAGGAGACACCAATCCACTTAAAAATCAAATGAAGTTGGAGGCTTGAGGCGTTGGCAGGTAATGTGGCGATGTCAAAGAGCAAGTAAAACTACCACGTAGTGGTTTTGTTCAACTAGTGAGTAGCGGGAATTAATTCTCAGATATTGAATATCGCGGAATTAATTCCCGGATATTGACCGCCTTCTTGGGTAATGTATCAGCATTGTAAAAGTGGGAGGAGAAATAGTCAAAATGGCCTCTCTATCTCCGACGCACCAAACTTGCCACTATGCGCATTTTCAATGGACCTGATCCAAGTGAAGCATGAAATCGGTTTTATTCTAATTCGGAAGCCAGTTCACACGCGATATCTCCCAGGGTTTGGATCCCTTGTTCGATTTCTTCAGTGAATGGGATTCCGCAACTCAGCATAATGTAGTTTCGAAATTGGCCGGTGTTGGCGCAAACCGTCCCGGGAATCACCGAAATGTTACTGGACAGGGCTCTTGAATACAGTTCGAGACTGTCTGTGTTTTGGGGTAACTGAATCCACAGCAGCGTCCCGCCCTCCGGAAGGGCCAGGCGGGTGCCCTTTGGAAAATAACGCTGAACTGCCAGTGCCGTTCGCACCGCCTGTTTTTTCAACGTGGTTCGTAGAGTCCGCAGATGGCGATCGTAGCCGCCGCCGGCCAGAAAGCGTGCCATGAGGTATTGATCCAGGGCGGAAGTGGAGACATTGGTGCCTGCCTTCAAATTTTGAACCCGTTCTTTGAAACGGGGACCTGCCATCAGCCATCCGATTCGGAGCCCAGGCGCCAGGCTTTTGGAAAACGACGAACAGGTCAATACCAGCCCATGTCGATCATAGGCCTTGAGCGGTTTCGGCCGGTGATCCCCGAAGTAGAGTTCCGAGCTGATGTCATCCTCGATGACCGGTATCTCGTAGGTCTCGACCAGCCTCATCAGTGCCTTTTTGTTCTCCGCCGGCATGACGGCCCCCAGCGGATTGTGAAAGTTGGGCATCACCAAACAGGCCGCGATCCGTGTTTTTTGAACCGTTTTTTCCAGTGCACCCACATCGATGCCGGTTTTCGGATCGGTGGGCACTTCGGCGACCATGACATTCAGCTCCTTCAGCAGCTGCAGAAAACTGTAATTGGTCGGTGTTTCGATGGCGACGGTCTCTCCCGGGCGGGTCGTGGCCAAAAGCGCCAGGGCGACCGCCTCCATGCAACCATTGGTGACCAGGATATCCCCGGGTGTGATACGCTGAATAATGCCCAACGTCTGCCGTGCCAGTTGCCTTCTCAGCTCCGGATGCCCCTCCGACAGGGCGTAAGATAGCATTGACTTGAACTCGTTACGGGAGATACCGGACAGAATCCGCCCCAGCGATTTGTACGGCACCAGCTCCGGGTCGATGACGGTCATGCCAAGGGGCAGCAGCCCCGGATCGTTGATGGCGGACACGATGGAGTTGATCATCGAAGATAAGCGTACTTTTCGGGGGGAGGCGTCGGTTTTCGGAAAACGCGGCGTCTTGAGCCGCCTTAAAGACACCGGTGCCACGTAATACCCGGACCTGGGCCGGGCCTCGACCAGCCCCATGTGTTCGAGTTCCACATAAGCCTTGTAAACCGTCGAAATGCTCAAGTCGGCGGATCCATGCAGGCTGCGGATCGACGGAAGCCGGTCCCCCGGCAAATAGACCCCCTGGAGGATTTTCCGCTCCATGTCCGCCGCCAATTGCCGATAACGGAATTCTTTCGTCATGTCTCCCCCGATCCCGGGGATTCCCGATGCATCCAGGTAACGGGCTATATGTCTGGTGATCGGGCGCTGCACTCCGGTGAACTGTTATGCTTATTTTTTACAAATTCTGTATCTGTTTTTTAACCGGACCGGGAGTAGATTTACAATGAATTTCTATTTCAATGCGATTCAGCTCTTTGCGTGCTCCGGTCCACGCAAAAGCCACATGCCGTGAAGGAGGATTAGCAATGACACAGCAACAAAAAGACCCGTCACTCCAGACAGCCACATTCACCGTCAAACGCGGGATGGCTCAAATGCTCAAAGGTGGTGTCATCATGGACGTCGTGTCACCTGAACATGCGGTAATCGCGGAGTCTGCCGGTGCCGTCGCGGTGATGGCACTCGAGCGGGTTCCGGCCGATATCCGGGTTCAGGGAGGAGTCGCCCGGATGTCGGACCCCGGCTTGATCAAAGAAATCATGGCATCGGTCAGTATTCCGGTTATGGCGAAATGCCGCATTGGGCATTTTGTCGAAGCGCAGATTCTGGAGAGCCTCGGTGTCGATTACATCGATGAGAGCGAAGTTTTGACGCCCGCAGACGAGCGGTTTCATATCGACAAGTCTCCTTACAAGGTTCCATTTGTCTGCGGATGTCGAAATCTGGGTGAGGCCCTACGCCGTATTGCCGAAGGGGCCGCCATGATCCGGACCAAGGGTGAGGCCGGAACAGGAGATGTGGTCGAAGCGGTGCGACATGCCAGAACCGTCCTGGGTGATATCCGGGCGTTGCAGGCCAAACCGGAGGAGGAACTCGTCGGATATGCCCGGGATATCGGTGCGCCGGTGGACCTGGTCCGGGAGACACGGGAATTGGGTCGCCTGCCGGTCGTCAATTTCGCCGCCGGTGGCCTTGCCACACCGGCGGATGCGGCGATGATGATGCAGCTCGGCGTGGACGGCGTATTTGTCGGCTCCGGCATATTTAAAAGCGGAGATCCGTCCCCCCGCGCAAAGGCCATTGTGGAGGCGACGACCCACTACGATGACCCGGCAATTTTGGCTCGGGTCAGTGAGCATCTTGGAGAGCCGATGGTCGGTATCACTGTTGACAGCCTCGATGAAACGGAGCGTCTCGCCGGACGCGGCTGGTGATCTGTCGAAAACGTTGATGGCAACGGGGTATCTCTCCGGGAAGCAATCTTAACCCGGAAGGTCGGAGTTCGGCACCCTGGTAATTTTGGTGATGGTTCAAACAATCGATGTGCGTTTTTCTCGATTCAATGGCACCGTTTGTATGAGTCGACGATAATCGATTACGGAGGCCCATGGTAAACGTCGGCATTCTGGCTCTTCAAGGGGCCTTCCAGGAACATATCGACATGCTGGATGGACTGGGCATTTCCAGCACCGTCGTACGTTTGCCCGAACAGCTGACCGGAATCGACGGACTAATCATTCCGGGGGGTGAGAGCACCACCATCGGAAAACTCGCTGTATCCTATGATTTGTTGTCGCCGCTTCGCCGTTTTGCCACCGAAAAACCGGTCTGGGGAGTTTGTGCCGGGATGATCCTGCTGGCCCGGGATGTGGGCGTGGACCAACCGCTGATCGGGGTCATGGACGTCCGGGTCGAGCGAAACGCATTCGGCCGGCAAGTGGACAGTTTTGAAATCGACCTGTGGGTCGACGAACTGCCGGGCGGGAAACGCCGCCCATTTCGTGGCGTGTTCATTCGTGCCCCCCGGTTGACGAACACGGGAATCGACGTTCACATTCTTGTGTCCGTACCCGGGATCGGTGCCGTGGCCGCCCGTCAGGGTCACTGGCTGGTGACCGCCTTCCATCCGGAATTGACGCAAGACACCCGGTTTCATCACTATTTTCTCGGGATGATCGAAGCGGCTTACCGGGACCGGCCGGTGACGGCTTCAAGCTGATGGTTTTTCATCTGCCAATGGAATGGTGGAGAGGGGCCAATGATGCAAGGGGTATAGGGCGCGGGTGTTTATGTTGCAGGGTTTTAATCATTGCGTTTAACGTCTCACCGGACCCATTGGAGCCTCGAGTCCTTGAACCCTGAATGATCATACCCCGGCTATGGGGACTATCGATTAATTTCAATCACCAACGGCACCACACCGGAAGATGACCCCGTAAAAAAGGCGGACCGACGGTCGCCCGGAAATGACTATCTTCACGTATGTCGTGAGTCGCAGGTGTCATCCGATATGTTTTATAATCGAGTCGGTCAGCGAATCGTCGTCTTCCTTGAAAATCGGGATGAGTTTTTCAGCCACTTCCTTGATGGATTTGGCATTTAAGTCGCGCATTGTTCCCTGAATTTTTTCGACGCCCGCTTCGTTCAGACGCAGTCCTTCGGCAATGTCGAGAATATGATTTTTGTTCAGTTCTTCCATGTTGCTCCCTCCGGTTCATGTGTGCCTTTGAAAAGAATTTTTAATTTTATGTACTCGATCGGAGTAAGGCAAGAGAAATTAATTAGATCGGCAGCTCAGGTGTTGGATGACGTGTTTATAGTATTTGATTTTCCAGTCGGCATCGGGTATGAAAAATGACACGTTCGATATATCCATTCATTGCCCGAAAAGTTACGGTTTATATTACTTAGACGCCGCCGGATCGGCGGATGCATCGTTCCAGCGCTATTCCTGCGGAAACCCCAAACATTGAAAAGGAGGGAGTGCGGATGAAGGTTTTCAAGCTATGTGTGATAGCGGTAGCCGTGATCGTATTTGCTTCGGCCGGACTGTCCATGGCCGGAACCCTTGATGAGGTGAAGGCCAGGGGTTATATCATTGCCGGCGTCAATGGCGGTGTATTCGGTTTCAGCATGCCGAATGAAAAGGGTGCCTGGCTGGGCCTGGACGTGGATACGGCCAGGGCGATGGCAGCGGCGATATTCGGCGATTCCGACAAGGTAAAATATCAAGCCCTGACGGCGGTTCAGCGCCTGCCGGCGCTTCAGTCCAAGGAGATCGACGTTCTCTGCCGGAACACGACCCAGACGTTGAGCCGCGAGACCACCAACGGCCTGAATTTTGTTCAGGTGAACTACTATGACGGCCAGGGTTTTCTGGTACCCAAAAACCTCGGCGTTAGAAGCGCGAAGGAACTGGGCGGCGCCACGGTGTGCGTGCTGCCGGGCACCACCACCGAGCTGAATGCGGCCGATTTTTTCCGGTCCAACGACATGCAGTGGAAACCGGTGGTGATCGAAAATACGGCCGAACTGAACAAGGCCTTCTTTGCCGGCCGGTGCGACTGCCTCACGTCGGATGTGTCCCAGCTGGCCGCCCAGCGCTCTGTTTCTCCGAACCCGAAAAACTACATGATTCTGCCCGAAGTGATTTCCAAAGAACCCCTTGCCCCGGTGGTGCGCCACGGTGACGATCAGTGGTATGATATCGTCAATTGGACCGTCATGGCCCTGATCCAGGCTGAGGAATTCGGCATCACCTCCAGAAATGTCGATCGCATGATGAAATCGAAAAATCCCGGAATTCAGCGATTTCTGGGTGTGACCCCCGGCATGGGGAAGGCCCTTGGCCTCAGCGATAAATGGGTCTACAACATTATCAAACAGGTCGGCAACTACGGCGAGATTTACGCTCGCAACGTTGGACCCGACACACCCCTTGGACTGGAACGCGGCCTGAACGCCCTCTGGACGGACGGCGGTCTGATGTACGCCGCCCCATTCAGATAATCGGCCGGAAGTGGGAGCGTTGCCATGTGCAGGGATCCTGATCCACCGCCACATCTGCGGCCTGCTTCCGAGCCTTCGGAAGCAGGCTGTTCCATTTTCCTGTAACCGCCATCCAAAACCCGACCGATTGCCATGACCATTGCGGATGCCGAGAAGGTACCTTTTTATCTCAATCCCAAAGTGCGTGCCGTATTTTTCCAGATCGGCGTCCTCTGTATGGTGGGGTTGCTGGCTTGGTACCTGGTGTCCAACACGCTGACCAATCTGGAGCGGCAGAACATTGCGTCCGGTTTCGGGTTCATTCAAAAAGAGGCCGCTTTCGAGATCGGTGAATCCCTGATTTCCTATGGCTCCGCCGATACCTATGGACGGGCTCTTTTCGTTGGCGTGTTGAATACACTGAAAGTATCCCTGATCGGTATCATCGCGACGGTTATCCTCGGCACCATTGTCGGGGTGGCCCGGCTGTCCAGCAATTGGCTTGTCTCGCGGCTATCCAAAATCTACATCGAAGTGATGCAGGACATCCCCGTCCTGCTGCAGTTGTTTTTCTGGTATGCCATATTCTATGAATCGTTGCCGTCGCCACGCCAGGCGCTGAATCCGGTCGCCGGGGTGTTTTTATGTAACCGTGGTGTGGCGGTTGCCATACCCGAGGCCCATCCGGCCCATGCCTATATACTGTCGACGCTGGTGATTGCAATCGTAGCTGTCTTTTTTCTCCGGCGCTGGGCGAAAACGCGGCAGGAGCAGACCGGACGATACTTTCCGGTGTTTCGTGTCGGTCTCGGTCTGATTCTTGGGTTGCCGACATTGGCATGGGTTGCCTTTGGCTCCCCCACGGCGATGGATGTCCCGGTGCTCCAGGGATTCAATTTCAAGGGGGGGATGACATTAAGCCCGGAATTTATTGCGCTGCTTCTGGGGCTGGTGTTGTACACGGCGGCGTTTGTGGCTGAAGTGGTGCGCGCCGGCATCCAGGCCGTGAGCAAAGGGCAGCAGGAAGCGGCCATGGCCATCGGCCTGAGACCCAATCTGGTCCTGAACCTGGTTATCCTTCCACAGGCCCTGCGGGTGATTATCCCCCCGCTCACGAGCCAGATGCTCAATTTAACTAAAAACAGCTCACTGGCGGTGGCCATCGGTTATCCCGACTTTGTCTCCGTGGCCAACACGACCATGAATCAGACAGGTCAGTCGATTGAAGGGGTTGCCCTGATCATGCTGGTCTATCTGATGTTCAGTCTGTCCACATCGGCGTTTATGAACTGGTACAACAAGAAGGCGCGTCTGGTCGAACGCTAAAATCGCGGTCGCGATTTTAGTGATCGCCGCTGCGCGGCAAGTGAGTTAAGTTGAGGACCGCAGAGGTTCAGCAACAGGATGAGTTTCGGAAAGTAACGTTTACAACTTAACCACTGCATCAAGGGCTTATCTCTGAGCCGGGGCGAAACGATATGGCAAGAAACTATCGGCCTCGTCACAGGAAGAATTCAAACATGGAAAAAATGTACGGCAACGCCGCACGGCATAAAATCGTGAAACGATTTTATTATTATGGTTGAAAACACAGCACATAGTGAGCCATCAGGAGACGACATCCGACCGCCCAAGGCCAGCATCGGTATAATTGGGTGGCTCCGGGAGAACCTGTTCGACGGGTGGTTTAACTCGGTGCTGACTCTGGTCACGCTCTTCGTGCTCTGGAAAACGATTCCCCCGTTTTTTCGGTGGGCGTTTGTCGACAGCCTCTGGTTCACCGAAGGGGCCGTCTGCCGGGACGCTCCGGGCGCCTGCTGGTCGGCGGTGACGACCAACCTGCGGTTCATCATTTTCGGCTTTTTCCCATATGAGCTTCAGTGGCGGCCGCTTCTGGCCATGCTCATCCTTTTTTTCCTGCTCTTTTACAGCCGGGACCGCGCCCACTGGAATAAATATCTGGCTTACGGCTGGGTCATCGGCCTGTTTCTCATGGGTCTTTTCATGAAGGGCGGTCTGCTCGGGCTGACGCCGGTGGACAGTACTCAGTGGGGAGGGTTGCCGCTGACCCTTCTGCTGTCGGTTTTCGGACTCACCGCCGCATATCCATTGGGAGTCATCCTGGCCCTCGGGCGCCAATCCTCGATGCCGGCCGTAAAGTATCTATGTATAATTTATATCGAGCTGATCCGGGGCGTTCCCCTCATCAGTCTCCTGTTTATGGGATCCATTATCTTTCCCCTGTTCCTGCCGGAAGGGATTACCATCAACTCCATCCTTCGGGCACAGGTGGCGATCATCCTGTTTACCGCTGCGTATATTGCGGAAGTCGTCCGGGGCGGTCTCCAGGGGATGAGTACAGGCCAGTACGAGGCGGCCGATTCCCTTGGACTGAACTATGTGCTGACCATGCGCCTGGTGATCCTGCCCCAGGCGCTCAAGATGGTGATCCCACCGACGGTGAGCATCCTTATCTCGGCGTTCAAGGATACATCGCTGGTCGTCATCATTGCGCTGTTCGATCTGTTGAAAACCTCCCAGACGGTATTGTCCAACCCGGAATGGATGGGGTTCAGCCGGGAAGTCTACTTATTCGTGGCGATCCTCTACTTCCTGGGCTGTTTTTCCATGTCCAATTACAGCCGGCGCCTGGAACGGGAACTGGATAGGGGGTACTAGTTGTAGGCTGGATGCAGGATACTGGATGCTGGATACTGGATGCTGGAAGCTGAAAGCTCAAAGCTGAAAGCGTAATGATAAGAAGAACAAAGAATGACGTCCCGCGAAGGGGGACAAGTAACTGAATGACGCCGCCGGCAGGCGGCAAGTGACCTTTACCAACGGGCAAACGGGCGAACCGGCAAACCGGCGAACCCTGCTCAGGCGGTACCGTCTGCCGGGTACGAAAGCATAAGAAAAGAACCTGCCCATCAACCCTTTAGCCAAGTTGCAGGATTATGACTGAACAGACTGAAAAAAACATCATTTCGGCTCCAGATGACGAGGCGATCATCGACATTACCGGAATGCACAAATGGTATGGTGAGTTTCATGTTCTCAGAGACATAAACCTTAAGGTGCGGAAAAAGGAACGTATTGTCATCTGCGGACCGTCGGGTTCCGGTAAATCCACGTTGATTCGCTGTATGAACCGCCTCGAGGAGCATCAGCGCGGCCAGATAGTGGTCGACGGTATCGAACTGACCAACAACATCAAGAACATCGAGCGGGTCCGTGCCGAGGTCGGCATGGTGTTCCAGCACTTCAACCTATTCCCCCACCTCACGATTGTGGAGAATCTGGCCCTCGGACCGATCTGGGTGCGGAAGGTGCCGAAGAAAGAGGCCGAGGAAACGGCCATGTACTATCTGGAGAAGGTCCACATTGCGGAACAGGCGCAAAAGTACCCCGGGCAGCTTTCCGGAGGACAGCAGCAGCGGGTTGCGATTGCCCGCAGCTTGTGCATGGCGCCCAAAGTCATGCTATTTGATGAACCCACGTCGGCCCTCGATCCGGAGATGATCAAGGAGGTGCTCGACGTGATGATCGAACTGGCCCGGGAAGGCATGACCATGCTGGTGGTGACCCACGAAATGGGATTTGCCAAGAGTGTCGCACACCGCGTGCTGTTCATGGATTTTGGTCAGATCGTCGAAGAGAACACACCTGAAGAATTCTTCAATAACCCCCAGCATGAACGGACAAAACTCTTCCTCAGTCAGATCCTTTTCTGACCATTCTGTAGTACAGGTCACATTTGTTACATGGCGTTCCTAGACATTTTGTCGTACCCAGTTTTAAAAACCATGTATTTACAATTAGTTGTCTTTTTTTTGATGGGTTGGCACGAGGCTTGCAAATCCTCTTTTCAACGTTCATCCGAAGGAGACATACATGGTGAGAGTAACCGAAGAATTCCAGTGTTCTTCCTGCGAGGACAACCTTTTTTACCGTGTACGACGAAGATGGTGGATGCGCCTGATGCCCGGATCGCGCTGTTACAAGTGCGCCTCATGTCATCGCGAAGTGTTTGTTCGGCAGCCCTCCAAACATCACCCGGCGCGGAAAATCAGCTGGCGTGTATCATTATTTTAGCCGGTATCCTGCTGGACCTGTATTGTAACGCGCCCTGCTGTTTTGCCACGATCATGCAATTGCCATCTGATATCATTCGTTTACACCGAGCTCTGATTTGAGCCACGCTTTGACATCCGGCTCGAGGGCATAGACGCCTTTCAGCTCGCAGACGTCCTTTTCATATTCCCGGGGAAGCTCGAACTTCGCCAGTTCCTGGGCCTCGTCGGAATTTCGACGGATGAGATAGATGTAGTAGGGTTTCTCCCAGCAGTTCACGACGAAATACGTGGAATAATCGTCTTTGCCCCGGATGATATGCTTTCCACTCCCCCAATCCGTGTTGCCCCACTCCAGATACAATTTTACGGCCTCTTCCGGGCCTAGATCCCAGCTCACCTCGTTGATCAGATCCATATCCTTTTTCAGTTCCTCCAACGACAGCATCGTGCGTTCCTCCGTTTTTAAGGTGCCCGGTATGGTGATGATATTTTGCAGTCGATCGTAACATGGTCAACCCACGGGGGGATGTCAACCATGTGCCGTGAATTCTTTGCCCGGGATATGGAAATTCCAGGGAGGGTTTGCCACCCGGAGGTTTGCCGCATGCCGATCGGAAACCGGTTTAAACCTGGATTCTATTGAAATCGCTTATCGGATCGGGTTTGGGCAAGTGTTTTTCCAGTTTCACCGAGCCAGCCGATCCGGACATCCCCGGGGGCGTCGAACTCCGGGACATACGGTTTGATATCCAGCAGGGGCGTGCCGTCCACGATGTCCACATCCCGGATGTGCAGGATCGCCTTGTCGATCTTATCCAGGCGGACAATCGAATTGCCGATAGGGTTGGGGCGTTTCGGCGCCCGCGTGGCAAAAAGGCCGTGCATCGTGCTGTCCAGAAATGGGGTCACCTGGAGGGAGTACCCCGAAGCCAGATGGAAATGATAGACGAGGATGATGTGGGAAAAGCCATCGAGGTCCTTCAGTCCGTCGACATACGCCATGTCCAGTTCCACCTTTCCGTGAATGTCCCGGGCCCCTGCCGGTTGGGTCGGCATGCCTTCGATGGATTGAAACGGTGATCGGATCCAGCCAATCGGCTTGTATATGATTTCGATGTCGTCAGGCATGCATTTGCCTCATAAGTTTATGGTTATGTCATCAACTATCTGTTCACCTAAATTCGAATTCTTGCCTGCCTCAGGCGGGTGAATTTCGGATTTCGGATTTAGATATTCGAATTTAATCAAGGCGGTGATAGCTCTTTTTGTCTGATTCCATACCATTTGGGCCCCCCTGCCTTGCGATATTTTATTTCCGGTAATCATCCGCCTTGATGTCGTACCGGCGCATGATTTGCTGCAAGGCCTGACGTTCCAGACCGCACTGCCGCGCCGCCTGGGTTACGTTCCCGCCGCTTTGGATCAACAGTCGGCCGATGAATGCACTATTGAACTGTCGAAGCATTTTCTCCTTGGCCTGCTTGTAAGGCTGTTTCAACAGAGGCTCATCCGGAGTGGATCCCGAGGCGCCATCCGTCGTCTGGATCCCCACATCGCGAGGATGAATCTCATCGTCACCTGAGAACATGATGCCCTGAATGATGATGTTTTCCATCTCCCGCACGTTTCCTTCCCAGTGTCGGACCAGGAACGCGTCCATGAGATCTTTTGAAAACCGTTTCATCGGTTTGTTCAACTGGGCGCAGTGTTTCTCCAGAAGGTGGCTGGCGATCAGCGGAATATCTTCAGCCCGCTCACGAAGGGGCGGCATCCGGACTGGAAGCACATTGAGACGGTAAAAGAAGTCCTCTCTAAAGGTTTTTTCCCTTATCTTGGCGGTTAGATTCTGGTTGGTGGAGGCAATGATGCGCACATCGATCCCGACGGATTTTGGACTTCCCAAAGGTTTGATCTCTTTTTCCTGGAGGACCCTCAGTAGCTTGGTCTGAATCGTCGGACTGATATCGCCGATTTCGTCTAAGAATATCGTACCCCCATCGGCTTCCTGAAACAGACCCACCTTGTTTTGGGTGGCGTGGGTGAACGCCCCCTTCCGGTACCCGAACAACTCGCTTTCCAAAATCTGTTCAGGGACGGTGGGACAATTCACCGACACATACGGTCCGTGACGTCGAGGGCTCAACGCGTGGATGGCCCTTCCGGTCAGATCTTTCCCGGTTCCGGATTCGCCGGTGATGAGAACCGTCAGGTCCGTATTGGCGACCATTTTTATGGTTTCAAAAAGCCGTTGCATGATGGGTGTTTTCCCGATAATTTTCTGGAACACAGAGTCCCCCCGGCACTCCATTTTCAGACGGAGGTTCTCCTTCAGCAGACTGCTGCGCTCCAGCGCTTTTTCCAGACGAACCACAAGTGCCTCATGATCAAAGGGCTTGGTGATGAAATCGTAGGCGCCGTATTTCATGGCTTCCACCGCCGTGTCGATCTGACCGAATGCGGTCATCATCACCACCGTCAGGTCAGGATATCGTTTCTTGATGATATCCAGCAGCTCGAGTCCATCCATCCGGGGCATCTTGATATCCGCCAGCACAAGATCAAAATTATCGGCGGCGATCGTGTCCAGAGCTTCTTTGCCGGAAGACGCAGTTTCAATGCGGCATCCCAGATCAGGAGCCAAACTTCGCTTCAGCAGATGAAGCAGATCTTTTTCGTCGTCAACGATCAGCAGCGATTTTGCCATCAATTTTGCTTTCATCTGAAATGTTCGGGGGGACCACCGGTAAAATTATTGCGAATGTCGAACCTTCACCGGGGATGCTTTCAACGCGGATGTCTCCACCATGGTTTTTGACAATCCCATAACTGACGGACAGACCGAGACCGGTCCCTTCACCCGTGGGTTTTGTCGTGAAAAAGGGGTCAAAGATGCGCGACAGATTTTGTTTGTCGATGCCGTGGCCATTGTCGGAAATCCGGATTTCAACCGATTTTCCCTCCGGGTTGTAGGCGGTGTTGATGGTCAATATTCCTGTTTCGCCAATGGCGTGGCGGGCATTCATGATCAGGTTCATAAAGACCTGTTTCATTTTCTTCTCGTCCAACCTCATTTCAGGTACGCTCGGGTCGTATTCACGGATGATTTGCATGCGCTCCAGCTCCGCATGTTGCCGGACGAAGTTCAACACATCGTCCATGGCGGTGTCGATGCGGATGGTTGTTTCCTTGGGTGGTGACGTCCGCGCGAAATGGAGCAAATCCTCCACGATCGTTTTACAATTACGGACATGTTTTTCTATGGTCTTTAGATCTTGGAAGGTCTCTGAACCCTCCTTGGTTTGACGAATCAGGAGTTGGGTGTATCCGAGCATGACGCCTAACGGGTTGTTGATCTCATGGGCGATCTGCTCCTCGATCCGGCGACGCGCTTCGATGTCTTTTACCAGAAAATGGATGGTACTGTCCCGCTCTGCAGCCCCCTGGTCCAGACTGCCGCTAATCAGCGAACGGATGCGCCTCCCGTCGGTATGTTTCAAATCCATTTCGATATTCGAAACAAAACCTTTGGCATTGATGCTCGAAAGTATCCCTTCGCAATCCTTCGGGCTGGAGAAAAAATCCCGGAAATTGGCCTCTCCGTTTTCGTTCTTCAACGATTGAAAACCGAGCATCTGGTATCCGGCCGGATTCATTTCGACAACCCGGCCGTTCGGCGCAGTGACCAGGATCATGTCTCTGGACGCTTCGAAAATACCCCGGTATTTTTGCTCCGACAACGCCAGTTCTTCGGTTCGTTCGGTCACAAGCCGCTCCAGGTTTTCGTTCAGGTAGAGCAGTTCGCTGTGGGCGTTCTGGAGGCTCCGGCGATCCTGGATGACTTCCTGGTTGATGTCCCAGGTCCGCTCGAAAAACAGCGTCAACCCGCCAACCAGGATAAAGGTGAAGGTGTTCACGGCACCGCTGAACGGGCTGATGGAAGCCCATAGGTGAGGCGATCCGGTCAGCAGGAGAATTTGTTTGAGGATGTGGCCGGCGGATCGAGACACAGCAAAAATCGTCAATGCGGAGCAGATCCAGACCAGATAGGTCCACATGATATTATCGGCTTCCCGTCGCTTCAACTGACGGGCCAGACGGAAACAGAGGATGGATAGCACGATCATCAGGATCGAGCCGATAACGTCCACCGCCCAAATGGGTGCAAAGGAAACCGTCATGGTACGTCCCCCCCAGCCTTCAGGTTCCCACTGCTCAACCGTTTGAGCCCAATGTACAGCAACCACAAGGCCGGCACGCAGAATAGATGATCCAGCTTGGCGAGGTAGTAAATACTGGCCAACGCCTCGAAACCCGGTTCGGTTTCTATTCGGATGGTCCAAGGGCTCAGGCGATAGGTGCGGATAATCCCGGGAGTTTCATCAAGCAGGTGGACGAAGAACGTGTCGAAGTTCCAGATGATCAGGAGGGCTGCCGCAAATTGGATCATTCGCCAGCCGGATTCCGCCACCAAGCGGCGTTTGCGGAGCCAGTAAATGAATACGCCCATGGACACCAGGTAAAACAGATGGGCGAGCTGATGGGCGATAAGACCCTCGGCGCCGCCATGGGTCTGGGTGGCCAGGGCTGCGCCGGGTCTGGCCATGATCCAGATCAGCGGACCGAGGAATATGGCAATTCGGGCCACATATGATCGCATACCCGTACATCCTCCTTGAAACGCCATGCCGGGCGTAAGATTATGTTTCCCTCAATTTGTCCGGAAGAGAAGCCTATTATACGGATGTTAATTAATTTATCAAATTTGTTAGGATTGTTTATGCCGGTGCCGATGGGAAAGACGCGACAGGTGGCTTCTGGTTTGGTAAGTACCGACGGATCATTTTAGAAAGGCCGTACCATGCCAGATAAACGATCAGGATGGACAGAACAAACCAGAATACCGACCCGACCAGCACTGGATCGCCGTTGTTCCCACCGAACCTGAAAATATAGTCCCGTCCGAAAAGGGCCATCAGGTTTTCCCGGCGGTAGGATTCATTGACATAGGCCAGGACGGTCAGAATGGGGATATATTTCGTCAGGAAGCTGAGCGCCCTTCAAAAAAATAATCGTAATACACGCGGTTCAGCTTGCCCTGATCGATATTTTTCGCGAGCAGTTTTCCTTTGTCCGGATCTTCACAGTTAAGTGCCTCCTGGCGCAGGTTATACCAGTGCAGGAACTCCTTTTGGAGCTCTCGGTACCGTCTGGTTTTTATGTTTTTTGTCAGGAACCTGGTGCACACCACCGTCACCGCCGCGATCAGCAGGATGGCCATGGCCGGCCCCAGGAGATTGAGGGGGCTGAAAAGGATGTCGAGCAACTCTTTTCCATACTGCACCCCGGCAAGGATCTTAAACCATACGATGTCGAGTAGTTCGTCCATGGTCAATCAATTCCGTGAACGGGGGGAAAGGCGCCCGGGCGCCTCTCCCCCCATTGGGCAAGGGTTAGATCCAGATCTCGATTTTGAAGAACCGGAAGAACAAAAAGAACAGCGTGATAGCCAGCACGATTTTCAGCGTTTTCTCGCTGAACAGCTTCTGGGCCCGGCTGCCGAGCATACCGCCCACAAAACCGCCGATGATGATCGAGATCATCAGCCACATGTCCGGAAGGTAACCGGTTATCAGGTATCCGATAAAGGCGCCGATACTGGAAAAACTGGTGCCGATCAGGGAAATCGGTACCGCTACGTACATGGGAAGTGCGCCCAGGGTAGTCATGGCCGGTACCAGCAGAAACCCACCGCCGATGCCGAACGATCGTGACACCACGCCAATGCCGAGACCCAGGATACCGAACAGCAGGGGATTGATCTTGAACTCTTCACCCCAGAATTTGAAGCGATAATCGGTGAGCCCGGTCTTGACCGGTTCGATCCGTCCCATTTCCACGGAGGTGCCCTCGGCCTTTGCCTTGGCGACCGCCTCATTGAATTTTTTCACCATCGCCTTGATGTTTTTCCGTTTCTCCATGGCTTTGGGTCTCAATTCCCTGAGGGTCTGGATACCCATGATGACCACCAGGATGGCCAGCCATTCCTTGTATTCTTTCATCGGCAGGTAGGCCGAGACATATTTGCCCAGCCAGATCGACCCGATGAAGATGCCGACCCCAAAGGAGATTCCCACCGGCCAGGCGACCCGTCGTTCCACGACGGCGTACCGGTAGAAAGAACCCAGGGGTGAGAACAGGGTCAGGGCCATGTTGGACGGTTTCAGCACGTTGGCCGCATTGATGCCCACCGGCCCGGCCGTTTGGACAATCAGGACCTGGAATGCCGCCATGAGCATTCCGCCGGCCGCGCCGATCATGGAGAAATAGGTCCCCACGAGAATCGCACCGATGATGATCCAGATCGGATTCATGTAACGGTACGCCCTGGCCAGCCAGAACCCGTTGGCAGAGACAGTGTAGCCGCCGGATTTTGCGCCGTTAAGATACACGTCGAATTTTGTGTCCGGCGCCGTGTGGCGGTAAGTCTTTAAAGACGCGGTAAATTTACCGGTCTGTTTATCCAGTTTGATACTGGTCCCCTTGTCCCAGTAGTTGCCGCTGGTGCCGTAATCGGTGATCACCGTACGGGAAAAAATCACGACCTTTCCCACCTTATTGCCCTCTTTGACAATGGTGTTGATCCCGAACGAAGACGTGTTGGCGTACCGGAGAAAGTTCCACTGGTCTTCGGACGCAATGGGGCCCAGCATCGGTTTGACCGCTGGGCTGACGTCGGCAAATTTCTTGTTCAGATAGAACATCGTGGTGGAGTAAATTCCGTTACCTTTCCCCAGAATGACCGAAGGTCCGCCGAATTTTTTCTTTCCCTCTTTCCCGAAAGCCTCCGGATTGGTGGTGATCAGGTAATAGAGAGGGGGGATTTTTGTATCCAGGTTAAAGTTTGCCCTCTTGGCATCCCGGGTGAGCCGCTTGATTTCGTGGACGCCGCTCGTATCCTGCGGTGCAAACATGTCCTGCTGGGCCACGGCAATGTACAGATCCTGTCCCGGGGCAATCGACCCTTCGATGGTCACCGTGTCCCCGGCCTTATATTCAGTTGCTGAGATCTTGGCTGCCGCAAGCGCGCTCCCAGGCAGAGTCGCGATTAGCAGGCATCCGAGCAAGATCGCCCTGAACAAAAACACCTTTTTCTTCATTCTTTCCTCCTTTTTTATGGGGATTTAATCGCCCGATCTAAAGCTTGAAATACTTCACGCCGAGCAGTGTCCCGAGTTCGCTTCCGATGACACCGCCGAGCAGGAAAAAGATAACATCATTTAGGGTCAGCAAATTTTCGCCGATATATAAGGTCGACATCACAACCATCATCAGGATGGTGATGCCCGCGATTGCGGCGCCGATCATGGCTGAGGTCAGTTTTTTACGGCGCACGGTGTCCCGTGTTTTGTCGACCAGAGAGTATCCGGACATCGCCCCATTGAAGGCGATGATCCATGGAATGTATGCTCTCACTGATGATACGTGGAGAATTGTCGATAGAAACAGAATCAAGAGAAGACTTCCACCGACGCCGATCAGTATCGCCTTGCCGATTTCCCAAGCCAGGGATGTCGATTTTTCCGAATTTGGTTGGATGTCCGTCACAGCAGCTTTTGGATATTTGAGTTCAATGGGTGCTCAGCTTTTTGAAGGCGTTCCGTTGCCCGGGAGGCTCCGCCGTGCCGGCGTCCGGGTTACCTCCCCGGATATGGCACAGCTGGGCGTATTGTTTGTGAAGTATAGCAAGCTATATGCCATCGCCGACCATGGCGCCTCTAAGCCGGAATTTTTTAATAATTATTGAGTAATTACGAATGGATAGATAAGGTCTCCAGAGCTACCTGCCTCGATTTTCATGGTCCTCCCGCAATCGGGAAAACCGATCATCACCGGCCCTCGACAGCGCGGATCTCCGTAATTTGGAGAAATTTTGTATAAAATGAAGAGCATAGAAGAGTGCCATAAAAATAATTCGGCGCCATAAAAATATTGCATTTTTAAGTTGCCAACATTGGTACCAGGCACCGCCATGGGGTGGCACTGTCGATTTGGGCTCAAAAAAATATCAACTATTTCAACTCGAAACACATGTTGAAAAGATTCTACATGGTAAGTTTTTCCATGACTTTGGACTGGTATAAATATTGCTGTTCATTGTAGCGATCATTTTAATTATGGGCGTTTGAACGCATTCTTCGCAGGTATAACGGTGATAGTTCAGAACCATCTTACATAGTTCTTAAATCGATGCGTGATGGGAGGAGTTACATGGGAAAAGAAATTTACAGTCTTTGTTTTATGTGTTCCATTCGCTGCCCGATCCGGGTATTGACCGAGAGCGGGCAGGTAAAATGGATCGAGGGCAACCCCCACGTCGCGGGAATGGAAGGCAGCCTGTGCCCCCGGGGTGCCGCCGGCATCAACATGCTCTACGACAACGAGCGCCTGCAGTACCCAATGATCCGGGACGGTGAGCGGGGAAGTGGAAAATGGCGGAAGGTCAGTTGGGATGAGGCCCTGGATTACATCGGCGAAAAGCTTCGGGGGATCATCGACACCCACGGTGGACAGAGCGTGGTCTTGGGTGAACGGACGCAACTGGCCACCCATGTCAGCAAAACTTTTCTGAAGGCCATTGGATCCCCGAACCATTTCACCCATGACGCCCTATGCAAAGGTTCGGTAAATACCGCCTGCAGGAGCCTCTTCGGGCTAACAGACGGCCAGGTGGGGATTGATTATAAAAATACCAAGCACATTGTTCTTTACGGCAGAAACATCTTCGAAGCGATTTCCGTAAAGGAAGTAAACAATCTGACACATGCCCTGGAAAACGGGGCAAAATTGACCTATATCGATCCCCGGGTGAGCGTCACCGCAACAAAAGCCCACCGCTACTGGATGATCCGGCCAGGGACGGACCTTGCCCTGAATTACGCCCTGATCCATACCATTCTCAAGGAGCGTCTCTACGACGAGGCCTACGTCGACAAATGGGTTCACGGCCTCGACGCGTTGCAGGATTTTGTCCAGGCCTACACACCCGAGTGGGCCGAGGACGAAACCGGTATTCCCGCCGAGGAAATCGTCAAACTGGCCCGAGAGACGAGCCAGGACAAACCATCTGTGGTGTTCCATTACGGTTACCGGGGAGCCCATTACGCCAACGAGATTTACCAACGGCGTGCCATATTGATGCTCAATGCCCTGATGGGCAGCATTGAAGTCAAGGGCGGTCTCTTTTTCAAAAAAGGCCCGGGCGAGGTGGGTGGAAAGCCGGCCCGCAAGCTGACCGAGCAGAAATTCGGCAAAATCAAAGTGCCGCGGTTCGACAAGGCGGGATCCCCGGATTTTCCGCTGCCGGACCCGAATCACGGTGTTCCCCAGATGCTGCCCAACGCCATATTGAGCGAGGATCCATACCCGATCAAAGCGCTCATCGCCTTCCGGTTTGAACCCCTGGGATCCATACCCGACGCAAGCCTGACGAAGAAAGCGCTGGAACAGTTGGACCTGATCGTCACCATCGACATCAACCACAGCGACATCGCCTCGTACTCGGATGTGGTGCTGCCGGAGTCGTGCTACCTGGAGCGCACCGACTGTTTTCAGCAGGCCAATGGATTGAAACCTCAGATGTTTCTCAGACGAAAGGCCGTGGAGCCGCGATACGACACCCGCGATGGTGCCATGATTCTGAAGCAGATCGGAGAGCGGATCGGGATCGGCGATTACTTCCCCTACGCATCCATGGAGGAGCTGCTTCAGTGGCAATTGGAGGGCACCGGCTTTGGTCTAGACGATTTTGATGCCAAGGGCTTTGTGGCCTACGGGAAGGAGAAGATCTTCTGGGATCGGGGGGACGGACTCAAGTTGAAGACACCATCGGGAAAAATTGAATTCACGTCATCGCTGCTGGAGGATGCCGGGTTCGAATCATTTCCGGCTTACGGGCCGGTCCAACGGCCTTCCGGAAACGAGTTCCGGCTCGTTACCGGACGGGTCGCCTTGCACACCCACGTGTCGACCCAGAACAACCCGTACCTGAATGAAATCGTTCCGGAGAACACCCTGTGGATCAATTCTGCGAAAGCCTCGGAACTGGGCATCCAGGACAAGGATCTGGTGGAGGTCGCCTCCAGCCGCGGCAGCGGCCAGCTGAAAGCTTATGTGACCGATCTGATCCATCCGGAAACCGTATTCATGCTCCACGGTTTCGGTCACCAAGCCAAACGGGCGTCCCGTTCCTACAACCGCGGTGTCTCCGATAGTCTTCTTCAGGAGAACGTATCGGATACCGTCGGCGGTAGTCCCGGCTTGCACGAAACCTTTGTGACAGTGACACCAGCTTAATGATAGGGGCAAACGGGAACTTCCGATGAGTAGAGCTTCAGATATAGAGATTTTAGCCCACCACAACAATGGCGGGTAAACCTTGCGTCCTATGAGCGACATCGTCGCGTTTCATAAAATCGTATCACGATTTTATTTTGGAGGAATTCGATGAGCGACTACTATCTGTTTCAGGATACGAAAAAGTGTATCGGCTGCCACACATGCGCCGTACAGTGCAAAAGCAATAAAAATCTGCCGGTGGGGCCCCGGATCAGCCAAATTATCACGGTCGGCCCAAAAATGATCGGCGGCCTGCCCCGGGCGGCGTATATCTTCATGCCCTGTTTTCATTGCGAAGATCCGTGGTGCGTCGCGGCCTGTCCCACCGGCGCCATGCAAAAACGGACCAAGGACGGTATTGTGTTTATCGCCTCGGATCTGTGCGTCGGGTGTAAAGCGTGCATTACGGCGTGCCCCTGGGGGGCACCCCAATGGAATCCGGAATCCGGAAAAGCGGTCAAATGCGATTACTGCATGGACCGTGTGGATGAAGGATTGCAGCCGGCCTGCGTTACCGTTTGCACCACCCACTGCCTCAGTTTCGGAAGAGTGGAAGAAGCGACACAAATCCGGAAGGTGCGGCACGCCGAGGCGGTCGCCGCACTGGATCAGAGCAGTTTTGCGTGAGACAACGAAGACTGCTGGAATATATCGGCGTCTTATTTAAGTTGTTCATTTCATGTAAACATCAGGCCGGTACGGTGCCCGGCCCTACGTGATGTATCTCGTAGGGCGGGTCATCAGTCTTCGCTTGGGCTTCGACCCGACAGGCTGCACCCGCCTCAAGCAACAATCAGGTTCAGACGCTTCGAATCTGAACGGAGTGTTGACATCGGCCCCTGATATGGGCCGAAAGGAAACCCATGGCTGAAACAGTATGTCCGGTGCATCGCACCCTCCTGGATGTGACAGAAATCATCGCATCCGATCGTGTATCGTTGCCCCGTGATCGCCGTATTGCCGAAGAAATCCGTGATCTTCTCGATGATATCGCCTGGGGAAGGGCCGGAGATGATCATTTGCCGGCCATTGAATCCCTGGCAGACGAACTTTCTTATGAGAGCGGTGAGACGGGCGCCAAAGCGGTGGTGACCGTGATCGACAGCGCCCTTGCCGATCACCGGGAAATCTTTGAGAGCCACATCCGGACCCATAATTGCTCCACCGGGGACTGCGTCCGTCTGGCACCGGCACCCTGCCAGATGACCTGCCCGGCAGGCCTGGATATCCCGACCTATGTGACCCTCATCGGTATGGGAAGGGATGCCGAAGCGATCGATGTCATCCGGCGGGATTGCCCCTTTCCCTGGGTTTGCGGACTGGTCTGTACCCGGCCCTGCGAATTCATGTGCGTGCGCAAACGGATCGACACACCGGTTTCGATCAAGTTCTTAAAAGGGTTTGCAGCCGAACGCGCCATGTCCGAAGGGAGCTATGTCAATCCCGAACAGGCTCCCGACAACGGCAGGAAGGTGTGTGTGGTGGGTGCCGGTCCCGGCGGCATGAGCTGCGCCTACTACCTGGCACTCAAGGGTTATCGGGTGCGGGTTCTGGAAAGTCAGCCATCGGCCGGCGGCATGCTGCTGCTCGGCATCCCCCGATATCGGTTGCCCCGGGAGGTCATCGACCGGGAAGCGGCAATGCTTCGGAAACTGGGCGTGGACTTTCACTTCAACACGCGCTTCGGTGAGCATCTCTCCATGTCCGATCTACAGAGGGAGGGTTTCGAAGCGTTCTTTTTCGCCATCGGCGCCCACAAATCATTTACCCTCGGCATCCCCGGCGAGGCCGAATGCCCTCAGGTGATCGAAGCGGTCGATTTTTTGCGGGATGTGGCCCTCGGCCATCGCGACGTCCCGGGTGAACGCGTGATTGTCATCGGCGGCGGCAACGTGGCCATCGATACAGCCCGTACCAGCCTGCGCCTGGGGAGCAAAGAGGTGACCATTGCCTACCGCCGGGCGCGAACCGAAATGCCGGCCGACCATGAGGAAGTGGAACAGGCCGAAGAGGAAGGGGTTCAATTTTCGTTTCTGACCGTGCCCAAGGAAGTCGTCATCGACAATGACTGCATGAAGGGGCTGGAATGCCTCCGGGCCAAACTGGTCCCCATCAAGGGCAAGAACCGCATGTTCCCGAAACCCATCGAGGGAAGTGACTACCTCATGGAGGCCGATGTCATCATCTGTGCCATTGGTCAGCAGGTCGACAATCACTGTATGGCTTCGATCCCGGAGTTGGATTGGACCCGGCGTAACACCATTAATGTCAATATGGCAACCATGGAAACATCTGTCGAAGGCGTGTTTGCCGCCGGGGATGCGGTCACCGGCCCGGCCACCGTGATCGAGGCGATTGGCGGCGGGAAGCGGGCCGCCCAGGCCATCGACCGTTATCTGTTGGGCATTCCCCAACCGGAGATGCCGCCGGTGCCGGTCCGCCGTGGCAGGGTCGACCATCTGGAAGTTCCGGCCAGTACCAAGATGACCCTGCGGCGTCCCGAGATGCCGCTGCTAAATATCGATCGACGCCGTACTACGTTTCAGCAGGTCGAACTGGGATACGAGGAAAACCAGGTCCGTGAGGAAGCCCGTCGATGTCTGCGATGCGACGTTTGCCTGCGTTGCGGAAAATGTGTGGAGATCTGCCGGGACAAGATGGGCGTGGATGCCCTTCAAATGGGCTATTTTGATTTCGATCACCCGGTGGAGACCGATTATCGAAGGACCCAGGAGCGGTGCATCCTTTGCGGCGCCTGTGCACAGAATTGTCCTACCGGTGCCATGCACATGGAAGACCTGGAGGGTCAACGGGTGCTTTCTCTATGCGGGACCGTATTGAATCGACAGCAATTGGTGTTGTGCGATGGCTGCGGAGCCGTGCTGGGACCGGTCCGCTACCTGAATTTCATCCGGGAGCGCACCAGCACCGTTGCCGGGGGTGCCGGCCAGCGTAACCTTTGCGAAACATGTGCCCGAAAATCGACGGCGCGCTTCAGCTCGGAAACCACTCCGGCAACCAAATCCAAATAAAGGAGAACCCCCATGGTGTTTCGAAGAGGCCAACGGGTTGAAGTCTTTCGGAAGTCCGATGATGAAAGCTGGGAAAATTACATGGATGCGTTTATCGGTGTACACGGCATCATCACGGATCCGGACAGTACGATCAACGATCCGGATGCCCTGGTGGAAGTCAGTCTGGAAGGCAAGGGGACCCATCGATTTCCCCAGGACTGCTTGAGGGAACTGTAATCATATGGAAATCCGCGAACTCCTGGCTCAGAATGCCCGTCCGGTACATACGATTCATGCCGACCGGACCATCGAAAGCGCGGTGGAAAAAATGACCACCAAGCAGACCGGGGCCTTGATTGTTATGGAGGGTGATCGTCCCGTCGGCATTTTTGCCGAGCGGGATGTGATGCGGGCTTACCTGAAAGATCGGTCGGGAGATTTTATGAACCAACCGGTGAAAGATGCCATGACCAACCGGTTGATTTCCGCCAATGTCACAGACGAAATCACACCGGCGGTCATCACCATGCTCAAGGCCCGTATTCGACATTTGCCGGTGTTTGACGGTATCCCCCTGGTGGGTATGCTGGCCATCGAAGATATGGTGAACTACCTGCTTCAGGCACTGAACCTGGAACTGCGGGAGTTGAAGGAGTATATATCGGACTTACACGACGCCTCTACCGATTAAATCCCAAAAACCAAATATCAAATCTCAAACAAATCACAAAAAACCAAACACCAAACACAAAACACCAAATACAAAACACCAAACACAAATACTAAAAATGATCAAAATAACCATCGATGAGACGGAATACGAAGCAGAGGAGGGGATGACTGTTCTGGAAGTGGCCCGGGCGAACGATGTCGCCATCCCCACGCTCTGTTTTCATCCGGCGTTGAAACCGTCGGGGTCCTGCCGGCTGTGCGCCGTGGAATTGGCGGGTCGTGCCTCCGGGCGGCCGACGGCCATGTTATCCTGTGTGCTGAAAGCAAAAGAGGGCATGGCCGTGAAAACGAGCGGGGAGGCTGTGGCCAGATCGCGACAGAAAGCCTTCCGAAATCTGTTGACCATGGCGCCCCAGTCCGAACGTATCATCGAGCTGGCGCGGGCCCATGGTATCGACCCGGGCCCCCCACCGGACGGGTGTGTCCGCTGTCGCCTCTGCATCCGGGTGTGCAAGGAGATTGTCGGTCCCGGAGCCCTTCGGATGGAGAAGCGCGGCGGGATGAACTATGTCGTTCCCATCGAAGGAAAGTGTATCGGGTGCGGTACCTGCGCCAACATCTGCCCGACTCAGGTGATTCACGTCCAAGATGAGGAAAACGTCCGCACCATTTCAATCCGTGAGGATGTCATCGGCCGCCATCCTCTGGAACGCTGCGAGGGCTGCGGGAAGCTTTACGCCACTCCCAAATTCTTAGCCCATATTGAGCATCGCACCACAGATCACCCACACACAAAGGTTTCCCATCATTATTGCCCCACGTGTGCCAAGCTGTTTTCGGACCGCATCCAATCTGTCAGAGACCATACCCGGAAGTGATCCGCAGACCGCGGCGGGTCTCGACACCATGGGGAGTGCCGCCCGGCGCTTCCCTTAAGAAAGAACTCCGGCCGACCCTATTATGACGTTCCAGGTCGAGTCCCCGAATTGTCAACTCGAGTTTTTTTCGCGTATTTTTTCAATAATTGCCACTGGCAGTAATTGGTCGGCTGGGCGCCGGTTTTCTTCAGTTTCCGTGCAGCCTCTTTCATGTCCAACCCAGATCTCAACAGGTAAGAGGTAACAAATGTCCCGGTCCTTCCGATTCCATGTCGGCAGTGGACCAGCACCTTTTTCCCCATGGATATCCCCTCATCCAGCCAAGTAAGGGCGATTTCCATGTCGCCCATGTCGGGGGCGCATTCATCGAGGATGGGAAGGTAGTACACTTCGAATCCGGATTTTTCCTCTATCTCGTGGAGATCACAGAATTCACCACAAAGATTGATGATGGCATCGATGCCCTGTCCCCGGATGTCGTCAAGGTCGGCATAGGACATGGGGGCATAGCCGACGGCGATATGTTCTGTTATCCACGTTACCCGGTACCCGCTCTTCTCGCATGCATCGGAATTGTTCCATAGGGTGCAGACTCTACGCCATGCTCTCCGTCCGGTTTGCTTTGCCCGGTGCCATATGGTTTCCGTGTCAGGCATCCAGATCCTCGGTGGCAAAATGATATCTGCCGTTCATGAATTCTTCTGCGTACCTGTCGACCATCGACTCATCGTGGAGGTACATGTCCATCAACCGTGTGGCTCCGAGGAGCCGGCCGAGCATGTCGAGTTTATTCTCCGTTTTCTTTCTGTCGGCAGCCCTTAACTGGGCATCCACCAGATCGCTCTTTTGGTCGACCTGAAATTCGAGCCGGAGCAGAATCCGGCTTAAAAAATTGGCCCGGAGCATCCGTTTGTCAAAGTCCGCACCGCCGCCGGAAAATCGGAACAGGATATAGTTGTCTTCCGCCCGGTTGCCGCAGACCGTGTCGACGATGACAAAATGATAGCCGAACCGAAGATTCACATTGGCATAATCGTTTGAAACGACGGCATGGCTGGCGAACATCGCCGCATCCGCACTGATGATTCCGCCGCTCATAACGATTTTATCGTACTCGGCCCAATCAAAGTGGGTGAAATGACCCCATTGGATGCCCGGATGATTCAAACCGTTTAAGAGGGCAATCATGGGGGTACTGGTAATATCAGTGGCGGAAATGCTCTTCAGCCCCTTGGATTCTTTTTTCAGCCCTCTTCCCACGTCGATGACATAAAAAAGCATCGGTGTTCCGGATTGCAGCTTTTTCGATCCGCCGATTTTTCTTCCCCGGCGATTTCCCATGGTAAACATTTCTTCCACCGCCTTTTCATGGGCGAACCGGATAATGTCGTGGAGGGAGCGGCAGCCTTCCGGCGTGAAGATATTCGATCCGGGGTCGGTGAGTCGCAGGGGGGAAACAAATCCCATGACATAGTCCAGCCGTCGCATAAACGGGCTGTCGATCAACAGATTTCGTCGGGCGCAGGGGCTGGACAGCATCTCGTCGACCAATCCCTCGTACACTTTTTTTTCCGTCGCGTGGACGGTGACGATCATATGTTGTTCCAGGTCCGAGAAGGCCGTTCCCGTATTGACCAAAGCCGGAATATCAAACTCCCTGGCCACGGATGAAAAATGGCCCGCGGTGCTTCCGGTGTCGGTAATGACCGCATTGAGCCGGTTCATGACCCGGACATAGCGCGGCGACGCGTGCCGGGCTACCAGAACGGCCCCTTCCGGAACCTCTTCAAGATCGGCGTCCTCTTCAACCTTATAAACAGGGCCGGCGCCGATCCCGGCGGATGCGGTGTCTCCTCCGGCAAGCAGCAAGGTCGTCACGGCATCGCTGAAATCGCACTCGGGCGGCCGTGTGTCCGCGAAGGTTTCCCGAGTCTTCAGGGGGCGGGACTGGAGCACGAACAACCGGTCCTGCCGGTCCCGACACCACTCGATATCCTGGGGCCCCCCAAAAAAGGCTTCAAGCGTTGCTCCCCATTCGGCAAGGGTCAGGGAGGATGCATCATCAAGGGTATCGATGTCCATACCATCGACCGGAGTGCCGGTGCTTCGGTCCCGATGGTCTCGGCCCAGCCGCATTGAATGGGACCCTCGCTTTTTGGAAATCACCGCGAACGGCTCAGTTGCCGAGACCGTAACGACATCCGGCGCTGCCTGTCCGGAAACCAGTGATTCACCGAGGCCCGGAATCGCATGAACGTGCATCTGTTTAGATTCCGGATTTTCCGGATCCCGGGTATACATGACGCCGCTGGCCCGGGCATCGATCATTTCCAACACCAGTACCGCCATCGATGTTTCAACATCACTCAGACCGACATGGATCCGGTAATAGATCGCTTCCGGCGAGTACTTGCTTGCCAGTACTTCTTTGTACGCATCCAGCAGACGGGATCGATCCGTATTGAGTACCGAGAGATATTGACCGGCGAATGACGAGGTAGAATCTTCACTGACGGCACTGCTGCGGACGGCAAGTGAGATATCTGTTGTGCCATGGCCTCCGGGCCAGAGGGCATCAAAGGATTCATATATCGCCGTTGCGATGTCCGGAGGGATGACAGCAGCCCGAATCTTTCCGGTTAAAGAATCGGATGCGGCTTCCAGCGATGCAGTCGATCTTGGATCGATGCGCTGCAGCTCGGCGTCGATTTCTCCCCGAAGATGGTTGGTTTCGATAACAGTGCAGAACGCGCCGGCGGTAATCACGAACCCTTTCGGTACCGGAAGGTTCAATTCATTGCCGATTCGGCTCAGGTTAAACGCCTTGCCGCCGGCCAGGTCCTTTCCGTCCGTGGATAATTTGGTAAGTGGCATTGTAAATGGCGGCGAACACGGGGGAGTCTCCGGTTCGAGCATATACCGGATATACGCGTCGAATTTTTTGTAGTAGTCTCCAAGATCCATATATCGGGTGGGGCAGATGCGGGACAGATCCTGGACAATGTCGGATACATGCCGGGACAGTGCTGTGTACTTTTTCTGGATCACCGTGAAATCGACGGGGATCTGGTTGTAATACATGTCTTCCAGCTCAGCCATCACTTCATGGGCGTTTTTGTCATGGCTGAGCAGAGATTTGAAGGCCTCGTATTTTTCCCGCAGGATCGCTCCGGGGGCGAAGATCTGGTATGTCCAGTGTTTGAAAAGATTGTTGATGAGCATGGGGAAGCCTTTATGTCATCCGTGCACGCTGCGGTGGATATGGTGAAAAAGCTATCACACTGCCGGTGTTCTGCCAAGCCGGTTTATTTAATTGAATCCGCCCATAAAGGTTTTCTGGAGAAGTTTGAGTACGAACAGGAGTAAGACGCCGCTGAATATTTTCCGGATGGTGCCGCCTTTCAGTTTTTCCACCATGATCCGGGATCCGATCAGACCGCCGCAAAAAGAGAAACCCGCTGCCAGTAAAATGAATTTCCAGTCCGGTCTGGCCAGTGACATATGGGCGGCGAATCCGCTGAAGGATGAAAAAACGACAATAAAGATCGATGTCGCCGCCGCAGTTTTTGTGGGCACTTTCAAAATATAAATCAGCAAGGGGACAATAAACACCCCCCCGCCGATCCCGAGCAGCCCGCCTACAAAGCCGATGACCATCCCGATGATCCCGCCGCCGACGATCCGCCCCCATGTTCCGATGTCCCGTTCTTCCTGCTGGGGCGGTTTGGAGAAAAACATCCTCACGGCTGCCAGAAAGATAACCACCGCCAGTGCAATGGTAAATGTGTGGGTGTCCACCAGCGATGTGGCATAGGCACCCAACGGCGCGAACAGAGACGAGGACACGATCAGGGGAAGGCCGATTTTCAGATCGACCATCCGCTTTCGGAAATAGATGATGGCCGCTGATGTGGCGGCGATGCCGTTCAGGAACAGCGAGGCCGAAACGGCGGTGCTTACCGGATAACCAAGCAGGATGAACAGAGGAGAAAAAATAAGACCGCCGCCGAGGCCGACCATGGTCAGTATCAACGAGGTCGCGAAAACGATGGGAAAGAGGATCAACCAAGACATCCGGTCCGGATCCTTTTTAATGAATGATTGCGGTTCTTTTCTGACCTACCCGATACGAAACATGTCAGGTCATTCCATTTTACTGTCACATCCAACGCTGCGCAGGGGATCCCTGAAGAAATCCCCTTTTATCGATGTGTAACACGACTCGGATGATATGCTCAACCTGCAAAGGTGGGATAGTAAGGGGCTCCAGCCCGCCTAAAACTAAGCATATTTATTTTACCCTTGACCTGTACCAAGGTACAGGTCTTATTGTCTTTAGGGGGAAAAATGGACACATTATCCATCGGTGAACTGGCCCGGCAAGCCAATGTAAATATTGAAACCATTCGCTATTACGAACGCAGATTGAAAGGGACGGATATGGTGGATGACTTAATCTGCTACTGTTTCGGTTACACGGTTGATGACATTCATCTGGACTACCGGGAAAATGGCAAATCAACGATTATGGAAAAAATCCAGTTGGAGAAACAGTCCGGCAATTGCCAGTGCGCAACAAAAAATCCAAGGGGCAGATGATGTTTGGGTGATGTCCGCCAGGTGGTGGATAAGTTAATGGGTAAGCCCTCGCTCAAGGTGATTGGCTAAAACTATGATGATCGAAAGATGCCGGGAATGAAAATTGAATATCGATCGAACGATCTTGTTCCCCTGAACGAATCCCTGGACCAGTTCAAAGACCAATTTAACAACGAGAAAGACAAGATACGATTTCTCGCCTTGCTTTCGCCGACGTGCCCTCTGTGACGGGACCAAGGTGCCCGTGCGGTACATGATAATGTATTTAATAATATGGTTATATAGAAAGCCCAAGTGATAAAAATAATTGATTCAGCTGTGACCTTATCTGTCACAGGTCTACGGTATAATGGTCTCAAAAACACAGAGGAGGCCTACTATGACAGCATTTTA
>Ga0209786_1000153_pt1 | contig 29473 bp, 33 predicted proteins | sample WorMetilvaeELBA2_FD_187405 | JGI IMG/M metagenome (GOLD analysis project Ga0209786, IMG submission 187405) | Marine gutless worms symbiont microbial communities from Max Planck institute for Marine Microbiology, Germany - Olavius ilvae ELBA.2... ...
TCATGCGAATTGTAGAACAAGTCGCTTCATCGGCTAAGATAACCTGTAGACAAATTAAAAGTGGAATCCAAGCTGATTTACTTCTACAAAATTAATTCACTTGGGCTTTCTTTATAACCAGATTAGGCAATTCAGGCATTTAAATATTTAAGGCATTTCTTTTAGTATTCGACTCATGACATCTCCAGCATTACCCTGAATCAGATAATCGCTGATGCTTCCGGTCAGCGGCGTCGGATCCGGGTTGACTTCGATCACCCCGGCGCCGGATTCTTTGGCGACCACCGGCATGAAGGCAGCCGGTTGGACCACGGCAGAGGTACCGATAACCAGCATGAGGTCGCACTGGGTTGCCGCCATCTTCGAGCGCCATAAACGCTGGGGAGGAATCATCTCACCGAAAAAGACGCACTCCGGTCTCCATATTCCGCCACAGGCGCAACGCGGCGGGATTTCCCGTATATCGATGCCGGCGGATGCCACCTGCTGCTCACAGGTCAGGCATCGGTACTGCGCAAAACTCCCATGAAATTCGATGACATCCGTGTTCCCGGCGCGTTGATGCAGTCCATCCACGTTCTGGGTAATGATGGTTTTGAGCGTGCCTCGTTTTTCCAATTCTCCCAGAGCGATATGGGCATCATTCGGTTCCGCCTGCTCCAGGAGGCGTGTCATGTCCTTGAGCAGCACATGCCATACCTTGGCCGGATCGTTCATGAACGCGTCAATATGGGCATACTCCATGGGATCGATTTTTTCCCAGACCCCGCCCTTGCCCCGGAAGGGAGGGATTCCGCTCTCCACGGATATGCCGGCCCCGGTTAGCGCGACGACATGGGTGGCGGCCGTCAGATCTTTGGCGGCTCGGGCAATCAGCTCATCCATAACATTCCTCGGTAGAAGTGATTTCAAAAATTCCCTTCATGCCCAATATCTTCGTTGGCAGCAGCATTCAATCCTCGAAATATTCCATTTATTCCTCCGGTACTGGGGAAGCCCTATGTCGTGTCACGCCGTCTGGCCGTAAAACGTAAACCAGGTGTTTTCATGATCCCATTTCCTGATCACGCGGCACCTTCGTTCGGCCAATCGGAATTCCAGCTCTCGGGCCTGGCTTCGCAGAATGCCGGACAGGATATAGCCGCGTTTTTGCAAAAAGCCGTCGGAAGCGACAATGTGTTGCATCACATCATAGTGGATGTTTGCGATGAGCAAATCAGCCGATAGGGACACCATCTCTTCCGCACGGCCCTGAACCGCCACAATTCGATGCTCCAGGCTGTTTCTCCGAATGTTTTCCGCTGCTGTTTGGACCGCCAGCAGATTGAGGTCCACGGCGATGGTTCGGCGGGCACCCAATCGCGCGGCGGCGATGGCCAGCAGCCCGGTGCCGGTCCCCAGGTCCAGAACAGTGGTTGCCTCTTTCTGCGCGAAGGCCGTCTCCAGTGCCGTTAGGCAGTCCCTTGTTGTCGGGTGGGTACCGGTCCCAAACACAACACCCGGATCGAGGAGGATCGGGAGGTTCCCGCCGCCGCTGATACTTGGGTGGGCACGCCGGGTCGGTCGGGAAGCATCTTCGGTGTCCTCCCACGGCGGTTGGACGTGAAACCGTCCTGCCGTGTAGGACGTGACCGCGCCGCCCTGCCACTGCTCGTAGGACATCTGATAGCCATCCAGCAGTGATACACCGGGATGCTGCGACACCCACTGCGCGACGATTTCTTCGGCCGGTTTCGAGAAAAACAAAAACGAGGTATCCTCTTCTTCCCAGGTGCCGATAAAGGATTCCGAGAATTGATCCCTGTTCAGAGACAACGAACCACTCAAATGGTAGATATATAGCTGGGAATAAGGCGGAGTAGAAGATGGCGCGTCTTCATTGATTGAGGTCGCCATGGGGTCATTCTCTGTTGAGCTGCGGAAAAAAACCGGGGACTCCCATCAACAAACCGTCACGTAGCTGCCATTGAGGCGCGGATACTGGTCATGTCTCCGCATTTCAAGACGTTCGGCCTCATCTGAGGGGATTATTTCTTTACCCTGTCAAAATACCAATCCATCGGATCGAGCAGTTGAAACCCGAGCTCTTCCAATTTCTTCTTGATACGGCGCACGTTGTTGGTCAGCAAATAAGGAAATACTGCTCGTTTGTGTTCATCCCAGTATCGGGCAACCAGAATACTTCCAAGGGAGATGTTCTCTTCCGTGATGGCATCGACGATTCTTTTCAACTGGCCAACTTTATCTTCGACAACGATGCCCAGCAGGGTTCCTGGCTGCCCAATTCCGAGTACGTTGATAAATGCCCGAATCAGGTCCCGGACCGAGACAATTCCGACCAGGGTGCCGTCCTCTTCGGTAACAGGGAACGCCCCCACCCGATGCGCGTCGATCAGGAGCAGGGCATCCTGTATGGTATATCGGGCCGGGATCGAGATTGGATCGGGGGTCATGATGTCGGCGACCTTCTTTTTCGAAATGCGCTCACTCTCTTCGCTGGCGGTTGTCGGCTCCCGATAGATCCGGTATGGCATCGCACTTCGAAGGTCCCGGTCCGTTACGATCCCGATGAGCCGGTTCTCCCCGTCTACCACCGGCAAATGCCGAATATTGTTTTCCTTCATGAGATTACGGATTTCAAACAGCCCGGCATCCTTTTTGACGGTAAGTACCTTTTTTGTCATCGATTTGGTGACTAGCATGTTTTCCTCCAAAAGCCGGAGTCCGGCTGGTTATCCGCGTGGTCTACCCGGCCTGCGCTCCGTTTAGCAGTATCCCGACGTGTTGCCCCACGAGTTCCGGAAGCCGTTTGAGCGAATACCCGCCTTCCAATACAGAAATGATGCGCCCGTCTGCATGACGGTCCGCCAGTTCGACAATCCGGCTCATGATCCACGTAAATCCCTCCGACGTCACATTCATGTCCGCCATGTCGTCGTCCATGTGCGCGTCGAAGCCGGTGGAGACCAGAATAAAATCAGGTTGAAACCGGTCAAATGCCGGCACCAGATCCTGCTGGATCAGCGTATGGTATTCTTTATCCCCGCCGCCCGGAAGAACGGGGGAGTTTTTCGTGAAACCGAGGCCCTCGCCGCTGCCCTCTTCAAATTCCCGGCCGGTTCCCGGGTACGCAAACGATGGGTGCTGGTGGATCGAGTAGTAGAACACGGACGGGTCTTTTTCGAAGATGTGTTGGGTGCCGTTGCCGTGATGGACGTCAAAATCGATGATGCCCACCTTTTCAATATGGAATTCCTGCTGGAGATACCGGGCGGCGATGGCCACATTGTTGAAGTAGCAGAATCCCATGGCCTGATTCGTCTCCGCGTGATGGCCCGGCGGGCGAATCGGGCAGAAGGCATTGTCGATCTTGCCGTTCATCACCCATCGGATGGCACGAAGAATCCCGCCCACCGCCAGAACGGCGGTGTCGTACGTTTCGGCGCAGATCTGGCAGTCGGCCGAATCAAACTGTTTCCTACCGGAAACACACGCGTCATTTAAGCGGTCAATGTACGCTCTGTCGTGCACCGTTTCGATCCACCGAATGTCTGCAGGGATCGCCTGAAACAGAATCAGATCGGACAGCAGTTCGCTGTCCTTGATGCCTTTGTAGGCGGCAAGCAACCGGTCCGAGACTTCAGGATGGTAGCTTCCGGTATCGTGGAGAAGGTATCTCTGGTCGAAAAGCAGGCCTGTTTTATGCATGATTCGCCACTCAGGTAACGATTCTATTAAAAATATCGAATGCCGCCCGGACCGATGCGCTGTTTTCCGGCAACTCGATGGTCGGACGCCCGTTCATGTCGTATTCGTAAACCGCTTCGTCTTCGGGAACGGTGCCGATTAATTCAAGCCCATTGTTGCCGATGATATCCAGCATGGATTTCGAGGGTTCCTGTCGGGTTTGGTTGATGATCAGAAAACTTTTTCCGACCCCGATTTTCAGCTCTTTGGCCAGCTGATGGATCCGCACCGCGGCCTGGAGCCCCCTTCTGGATGTGTCCGAGACGATCAGCAACACATCGACGTCGTGGGTGGTCAGGCGGCTGATGTGCTCCATTCCGGCCTCATTGTCCACAACAAGATAGTTGTAATTTCCCGTCAGACGTTCCAAAAAATTGGTCAGCAGGGTGTTGGCCGCGCAGTAGCAACCGGCTCCTTCCGGCTGCCCCATCACCACCAGGTCAAAATGTTCGGTTTCTCCGATTGCCTCCTCGAGACGCATCTCCATGAAAACGTCCTTTGTCATACCGCTGGGGACCTGCCCCTTTTTCATCTCTTCCCGAGCATGGCCGAGGGTATCCGAAACCTCCAGACCGAGAACCTCGTTCAGGTTGGCATTACAGTCGGCGTCTACGGCGAGTACCGGGGTTTTTCCCGTTTTAACCAGATATTTGATCAACAGACCGGCAAGGGTCGTCTTTCCGGTACCGCCTTTGCCGGCCAATGCAATGGAAAATGCCATGGCACGTATGTCCTTTCCTCGAAAATCGAACCCCAAAAATAAGCAGCACTCCCGATCAGCGTCCGCCACCGGCGATAGGATTGCCGATCGAGTTCGTACAGAGACAGTCAAAGCTACATAGGTTACTCCTGCCGGACAGTCAAGGGGCATTTCAGTCTCCCCGAAGCAGCACCGGACATCGCATTTCCGGGATCGATGATGCTCCTGCCGGACGTCCTTCGAGCGCGTGCCTGTCTTGCTTTTGCATAGGCTGTGTGTTAGGTTTTTTGGCCGATACTTAGGATTTTCAGGCCTATGCCCGTTGGTTTACCCGGATCGAAGAGGGAGTTTCAACGATGGATTTTGAATTGAGCAAGACACAGAAAGAGATTCAGAAAGCCGTAAAGGAATTTGCCAAGGGTGAGTTCGATAAAGAACTCGCCATGGAGCTGGAACAAAACCATGAGTTTCCCCGGAAAATCTGGCAGAAAGCCGGAGACCTCGGGCTGATCGGGGTCCATTTCCCGGAGGAGTATTCCGGCCAGGGGCTTGGGGCCATGGAGGATATTCTGGTTATCGAAGGCCTGTGTCGGGCGGATTCCACCATCGGCAGCGCCGTTTCCCTGTCGAGTTTTGCATCGGAGCTGATTCTGCATTTCGGCAGCGATGCCCTCAAGGAGCGGTTTTTGCCCCAGGTGGCCGAAGCCAAGGTGTTGTCCGCCGGTGCGTTTACCGAGCCCGACCACGGCAGCGATATCACCGTCATGGACACTACCGCCATCCGGGACGGAGATGAGTGGGTTATCAACGGCAGCAAGATCTTCATCACCAATGGCGGACTCGCCGGTTTTTACTCCGTGCTGTGTCAAACCGACCCTGAGGCGTCCCCTACCTATCGGGGACAGAGCGTCATCCTGGTGGAGGGGGACCGGCCGGGACTCAGTACATCCGATGTCGGTCAGAAGATGGGTATCCGGATGATGGCCACCACCGAGGTCGTTTTCAAGGATGTGCGGGTGCCGGCAGAAAACCTGATCGGCAAGGAGGGCAAGGGATTTTATCAGGTGCTCGAATTTTTCGACGAAAGCCGTATCCAGGTGGCGGCCCAAGCCCTCGGCACGGCCCAGGGTGCTTATGACCGGGCGTTGTCCTATGTCAAACAACGGGAACAATTCGGCAAGAAGATCGCCAAATTCCAGGTTACCCAACACAAACTGGCGGACATGGCCACCAAGATTGAACTGGCACGGTTGATCACTTACAACGCCGCGTGGAATTTCGACCAGGGGCGTATCGATTCGAAGCTGACCTCCATGGCCAAGATGTATGCCGCGCGAACAGCGGTGGAGGTATGTGATGAAGCGATTCAGTTGCTGGGCGGATATGGGTACATGACCGAATACGAGGTGGAGCGCTTCTACCGGGATGCGAAAATCACCGAGATCTACGAGGGGACACGAGAAATTCAGAAAAACACCATTGCCAGCGCCCTGTTGGGGAGAATGAAGTAAAGTCTCCCCCGGGTTGGCCTGTCACCCAGTTACCGTTTAACCAACCATGTTGAGCATTCGGAAAATCGGCGTCATCGGTAGAACCTACCGGCACCTGGCTCGGTATCGCCAGATCCTGGCGGTGTTGATCAAATACGGTTTCGGCGACCTGATCGAGCTGCTTCGCATTGATCAGTACATCGAGATCGGCCTACAAGTACTCACCCAAAAGCGTCGTGAGCCTTTGGATAAGCGCAGCCGGGCCGAGCGGATCCGGATGGCCTTTGAAGAACTGGGGCCGACCTTCATCAAGCTTGCCCAGGCGGTGTCTTCCCGACCGGATCTGGTGCCGGTCGACTTTGTCAAGGAACTGACCAAGCTCCAGGACAAGGTGCCGCCGGCCCCGTTCGAAAACCTGCAGCATATTTTCTTCACCGAATTGACTCTGCCGCCGGACCAGGTGTTCGCGTCCATCGATCCGGAGCCCATCGCCTCGGCCTCAATCGGCCAGGTGCACCGTGCGCAGATGACCGACGGCGAAGACGTCGCTGTCAAGGTACAACGGCCGGGTATCCGAAAGGTCATCGAAGTCGATCTTGAGATCATGCTTCATTTGGCCACCCTCATGGAACGGCATATCGAAGAAATCTCCTTTCACAAACCGGTGAAGATTGTTGAGGAGTTTGCGCGCTCCATTGAGAAAGAGATCGATTTTACCGTGGAGGCGACAAATATGGAGCGGTTTGCCTCCCAGTTTCTGGACGATCCCTTTATTTACGTGCCCAAGGTGTTTCGGGAAGCCTCCGGCCCCCGGATTCTCACCATGGAATACGTGGACGGAATCAAGATCTCGAATGTGACCCGGCTGAAGGAAGCCGGACTCGACCCGAAGATTGTCATCGACCGGGGTGCTGATTTTTTTCTGAGACAGGTTTTCCAAAACGGCTTCTTCCATGCGGATCCCCATCCGGGGAATATTTTCGTGCTTCCCGATAATGTCATTTGCATGCTCGATTATGGCATGATGGGATCCATCGACCTGCACACCCGGGAGATGTTCGTCGACCTGGTGAGCTGCGTGGTCAACCAGGATGCGGCCCGGGCCACACAGGTGCTGCTCAAATTGACCCTGTGGGAAGAAGAACCCGACACCCGTCTGTTTGAAAGAGATGTGGGCGAGTTCATGGGGCGCCACCTGTACAAACCCCTCAAGGATATTCAGATGGGCAAGGTTCTTCAGGAACTTCTGAATGTGGCGGCCCGGTATCATCTCAGAATTCCACCAGACCTGTTTCTGATGTTGAAGGCGCTTGCCACCATAGAGGGCGTGGCGCTTCTGCTGAATCCGGATTTTGAGATGATCACCAAAGCCACCCCCTTTGTTCAGAAGATCAAGATCGACCGATTCAGTCCCCAGCGGCTTTCTGAAGATGCCTATCGGATGGGGGCGGATCTGATCCAGTTCATGGAGCAGTTTCCAAAAGATCTTCTGGAGATTTCGCGGATGGCGCGTCTGCGGAAACTGCTCTTCAAGGTGGAGCACAGGGGCTTTGAAGACATGCTGGCCACCCACGATCAGGCCAGCAACCGGCTGTCCTTCTCGGTCATCATTGCCGGGCTGATCATCGGTTCTGCACTTATTGTCATATCCAAGATCCCGCCGCTGTTCTACGGCATCTCCATCATCGGTCTCATCGGTTTTATGGCCGCCGCGTTTATGGGTATTTGGCTGCTGGTGGCCATTTTGCGGAAAGGAAGCTTGTAGGTACGGTTTGCCCGTTAGCCCGTTAGCCCGTCGGCCGGTTTGCCGGTTTGCCTGTTGGCCCGTTTGCCCCACGTAGGTATTTGGTATTGGGTATTTGGTATTCGGTAGGCGGTGCATCCTTTAACACGGCGGAACGTTAATTATGGTTCTTCTCACGATACTTTCAGCTTTGAACTTTCAGCTTTAATCTTTTCACCATCCAGCATCGAGTATCCAGAATCCCGTTAGCCGGTTTGCCCGTTTGCCCGTCTGCCCGTCGGCCCGTTTGCCGGTTGGCCGGTTTCGCTCTCACAGAGAGCAACGGCCGCAGAAATTTAAGACGTATACGTTTTATATCCGCACCAAATTCCGGATTACCAGCGTCCTGTCTCCTGCCATCTGAACCAGCCCCCCCTGCATCCTGCATCTTGAGACCTGTATCCCAGAATCCAGCATCGAGCATCCAGCATCGAGCATCCAGAATCCCGTTAGCCCGTTAGCCCGTTTGCCCGTTGGCCCCACGTAGGTATTTGGTGTTCGGTAGGCGGTGCATCCTTCAACACGGCGGAACGTTAATTATGGTTCTTCTCACGATACTTTCAGCTTTGAACTTTCAGCTTTAATCTTTTCACCATCCAGTATCCAGCATCCAGGATGAATTCTGAATCCCTGTATCCTGTATCACATCATCCAGCCTGCTTATTCTACCGCAGATATGGCCAGCAGATAGCGACTGGCTTCCGGGTGGGCGACACGGGAAATCTTGTAGTTTTCCGCCGGGTGGAGATCGAGCACAATCCGTAATTTGCCCAGTTTTTGATGTAAGTGGGCGCGGATGCGCCGGATGAAGCGGCCGTCGATGGTCGAGGCCGATTTCCCGATCCAATTTTGCACACCGGGAATGTCGATGACCACCCTGGGCGATGCCCCCTCCAGGCTGAACACGGACGGCACCGTATATGGCGTCATTTCGATGATAATGGTTTCTTCTTCCGGTGACAGTCGAAACTGGATGTCGGTGATGGAAACGCCGGTTGCGGCCGGCCGTGCGGGCGAGGCCGGCAGTGCCGGTTTTCCCGGAGGCGGCGGTCGAATCTCGGAGGTGGTTGCCGATGGCTCCGGTGCTGCCGGTTCAGGTTTGGCGCCGGCGATCGGTGCCCAGGTTTCAGAGATGATCTTCCACTGGCCGTCCCATTTTTCCAATTCCAGTGTCTTTTCGCCAACATCCGATGCGCGGGAATCTTTGTATTTCTGGAGAAATTTGGCCACGGCCGCATTCTGATCCATGGCCACCCACACCTGGGATATCGTCACGCGGATGGGGCCGGTCTGTTTAAACAGGTCCTTTTTACGCTGACGCCACTGGTTGTAATCCTGCCCGTTGGACCTGAACGCCGGATGGTAATGTGCCATGTAGCGATCAATGTCCTTGCTTTCCCAGGCCCGGGCCCAGTCGAAAATATCCATCCGGACCTGGTCGTTGGCCGCTGCAGGTGCGGTCTGACCCGTCGACACACACGGTGCAACGCAGAAGCCGACGATGATCATCGTGAGGTAAAATCGTTTCATTGGTTTGTATACCGGTCAAGGGTTGGCCATGCGTCTCAGGCGAGTCAGGTTTACCCTGTCCCAGTCCTTGCCCGCGACGATTTTGGGTGTTTCGAGAATCTTCGGAACCCGGTCAAATCGTCGATCCTTCATGAGCAGTTCGAATCCTCGCTCACCGATATGACCATAGCCGATGTGCTCATGTCGATCCACACGGGAGCCGAAGTCCTTCTTCGAATCGTTCACGTGTATCAGAAACAACCTGTCGAATCCGATGACATCCGAAAACTTCCGGAAGGTCCCCCGGTAAGCTGCTTCGGTGCGAATGTCGTATCCGGCAGCGAAAATGTGACATGTGTCCAGGCAAACGCCTACCGCCTCTTGCCGTTCGATTTTGCTGATAATTGCCGCCAGCTGTTCGAAGGTATGTCCTACCCCGGAGCCCTGGCCGGCGGTGGTCTCCAGCAGCAACCGGAGTCCGGTTGTCGGCAGCTTTTCAAGAACCCGGTTGATCCCATCGGCGATGGCATCGATGCCGTGTTCATCACCGAGGCCCATGTGGGAACCGGGGTGAAGCACCACAAAATCGATATCGATCTCCATACAACGGATCATTTCGTTATAGAGTGCACTTCGGGACTGCCGTCGTTTTTTCGCTTCTTTTGCCGACAGGTTGATCAAATACGACGTGTGGGATGCGATGGCTCCCATTCCGGTATCCTCACGGGCCGCCCTGAAGGTGTCGATATCCGTCCGGCTCAGGGTCTTCTCTTTCCAGGATGAGGAATTCTTGGTGAAGATCTGCAACGTCGGGCAACCGTAGCCATGGGCCGTATAGATCGCCTGGTCGAGGCCCTTGGCGATAGAAAAATGGGCGCCGAGTTGCGGTTTCCTGGCTTGTCGTTCTGAAGAGGCCATGACGGTAGAATAGATCCTTTGCCAGGTGAATGATGGTTACCCTGCCGGCAACCTTTCTATCTCTTCTCCAGTCGAATTAGAGAATAGGATTCAAGGATCCGAGGGGCCAAGGGGCCAAAGGTTGCACGGAATCTATAACACGCGTTTAGCATTTATCTAATCTGTTATGCGTTTCTTTTGCGCACATGATCCGTATTCTATACATTACTCCGTTTTGTCCGGAAAGGGGCATTGTCGTTGAACCGGACATTCCGGGCAGCGTGGTTTCCGGGCCATGCAATACTCGCGGCCGAAGTAGATCAGATGAAGGGAGAAATCGTTCCAGGCACGTTTTGGAACAAGATCCATCAGGTCAAACTCGATTTTCACCGGATCTTTATATGTGGTCAGTCCCAGCCGCTGGGAGATCCGCCCAACATGGGTATCCACTACGATGCCGGGAGTTCCGAAAGCCGCCCCCAGGACGACGTTTGCCGTTTTACGGCCGACCCCTGGCAGTGTCACCAGTTCCTCGAGGGTCCGGGGCACGTTACCTCCGAAATTTTCCACCAGTGCCGCCGCGCAGGCTCTGATGTTTTTCGCCTTGTTCCGAAAGTATCCTGTTGGTCGGATGAGCCGCTCCAGAGTCTGACTATCGACGTTCACAAAATCCTTCGGGGTTTTCAGTCGGCGGAAAAGATCCTGGCTGACCCTGTTGACCTGGCGGTCCGTGCACTGGGCGGAAAGGATCGTTGCCACCAGCAGTTCAAAGGGATTCCGGTGTTCTAGCTGGGTCTTGACCTGGGGGTACATTTTCCTTAATTTTTTTCGTATGTTATCGAGCTGTTTCCGTGTGTCTGGCATGTTTGACGACCTCTGCCCGCCGTGGCGATTTCCCCGTTGAAAAGCGGTTGCCAATAAAAACGAGGGTGGTTAGCTTATAATATTTGCCCCACGCAAATGTCTGGAACATTCCCCATGAACGGTTCGTGCATACCATGAATCATCCCGCAAAAAAAGTTCGTGCCCTGGGTCTCTGCTCCGGCGGGCTGGACAGCATTCTTTCAGCCCTGGTGCTTCGGCGGCAGGACATCGACGTGGCGTGGGTGAGTTTCGACACTCCCTTTTTCCCCGCGGTGAAAGCCCATAAGGCTTCCGAGCGCAACAATATTCCCCTCCGGGTGGAAAAGATTACCGCCGACTACATTGAGATGCTCAAGAACCCGAATTGCGGGTACGGCCAGCAGATGAATCCCTGTCTGGACTGCCATGCATTGATGTTTCAAAAGGCCGGCCAGATCATGCAGGCGGACGGATTCGATTTTTTGTTCAGTGGAGAAGTGCTGGGTCAACGGCCCATGTCCCAGACCAAGCCCTCGCTCCGATATGTTGAGAAGAATTCCGGGTTTGACGGGTATATCCTTCGGCCTCTGAGCGCGAAAAAGCTGCCCGAGACCATACCCGAGCAGCAGGGGCTCGTAGACCGATCGCGGCTGCTCGACATCTCCGGCAGGGGGCGCAAGCGCCAGATCGCCCTGGCCAAAGAATTCGGCGTGACGGATTATCCGGCACCGGCCGGTGGATGTCTGCTCACAGACAAAGGGTACTCCGCCCGGCTCCGGGACCTCTTCAAACATCAATCCAGCTACACGGAAGACGAGCTGAATTTGCTCAAATACGGACGGCATTTCCGTTTGAATCCTGAAACACGCCTTATCGTCGGCCGGACGCAGCAGGAGAACGAGGCCATTCTCAAGCACCAGGATGTGTCGGCGGATATCTCCCTGAACACCCCCAACCACCCCGGTCCCACCGCGCTTCTTCCCAAAGGCGCCGCGCCGGACATGGTATTGCTGGCCGCCGCCATCTGCGCCGGTTACAGTAAGGTTCCCAAGGATGTGCCTGTTGACGTTCAGGTGGCGGCACGCGGCGGCGTATCCACGATCACAGTGATACCGGTGCTCCCCAGGGATGTCGCCAAATTCCTCATCTTATCGTGACAACGTGAGACATTCGATCTCGTTGTTGCACTTCGCGCCGCAGTCGCTGCGGCGTACCTTAAGGCCCATGATGCAGGTCTCAAGGTACAAGATGCTGGGACTACAGACCCAGGATTCAAAATGCATCTCTCACCTCAAGGCCTCTTGCCCGAATTTCAAAAATCCTGGATCCTGAATCCTGGGCCTTGTATCCTTCCTTAACCGGCAAACCGGCTAACGGGCAAACCGGCGAAAGCGGCAAACCGTTCTACTCGTTCCGCTCTCCGACAAGCTGGCCGCAGGCGGCGGAGATGTCACGGCCTTTGCTTTTGCGAATCATGGTGGTGAAGTGATGGTCGATCAGGATTTTCTGAAATCTGAGGACGTCTGATTCTTCCGGGCGCTGAAATTCACATCCGGGATAGGGATTGTACGGAATGAGATTGATCTTGGATCGGATTAATCGGAGCAGTTTTGCCAGGCGATGGGCGTCTTCATCCGAGTCGTTGACGTCCTTGATCACAATGTACTCGAAAGTGATGCGTTTGCCTTTGGGGAGGGGATAGTTCCGGCAGGCCTCGAGAAGTGTCTCAATGGGAAACTTACGGTTCAGGGGCATGAGACGGTCGCGGGTGGCATTGTCGGTGGCATTCAGCGAAATCGCAAGATTAACCCTGGTATCCTCTCCCAGGTCGGCCATCCGGGGTACCAGGCCCGCTGTGGAAACGGTAATACGGTGGCTGGAGAATTTCAGCCCGTAGTCGCTGTCACTGATGGTTCCTAAAGCACTCACCAGATTGCCATAATTTGCCAGGGGTTCTCCCATGCCCATGAACACCAGATTGGTCAGGTTTCCTTGACTGCCGAGGTGTTTCCGAACTTCTCTGATTTGGGCAACAATTTCACCCCGGGTCAAATTTCGTGTGAACCCTCCGCTCCCGGTTAAACAAAACCGGCATCCTAAGGCACAGCCGACCTGGCTGGAAACACACAGCGTATGGTGATCTCGCTCAGGTATCAGAACACTTTCCACGAACTTCCCGTCCTTCAATTGAAACCGGTATTTTCGGGTGCCATCGGGGGACGTTTCAACGGTGTCAATCGGCGGGCACCCAATTACAAAGTGTTCCGGAAGAAACTCCCTGAGCGATTTTGAAAGATCGGTCATTTGATCAAACTCATCGACCAATCGTAAATAGACCCACTTGAAAATCTGATTCGCACGATAGGTCTCGAGGTTATGTTCCACCATCCAATCCGCGAGTTCATCGCGCCGGAGTTCCAGAATGTCGATTCGGTTCTGCATTTATAATATTTTCAATGAAATATGTGAGCCGGCCGGTTGCAATAGGAGGCTGCCTCCAGTATGTTCCTCAGGTCCTTTAGAGCATTTCGGAATCTGTTGACATAGCATTTTGCCTATATTACATTCAACGTTTTAATTCTTCAGGGCGGCTGGCTCTATGTTTGATAATCTCAGTGACAAACTCAACACGGTATTCAAGAAACTCAAGGGACACGGCAAGCTTACCGAGAAAAATATCGAAGAAGGGCTTCGCGAAGTCCGGATGGCGTTGCTTGAGGCCGACGTCCACTACAAGGTCGTCAAGACGTTTATCAAGGACATCAAGGAGCGGGCACTCGGCCATGAAGTCCTCGGGAGTCTGACTCCGGGTCAGCAAGTCATTAAGATTGTCAACGAAAAGCTCACCGAAGTGATGGGCTCCCGGCATCAGGGCCTGACCCTGAAAGGCGCTGCCCCGGTGTCGGTCATGCTGGTGGGACTGCAGGGTTCGGGCAAAACAACAACTGCCGGAAAATTAGCGGTACACCTCAGGAAAAACGGTCGAGCACCGTACCTGGTCCCGGCGGACGTGTACCGTCCGGCAGCTATCGATCAGCTCACCACCCTGGGGAATCAGTTGTCCGTGCCGGTTTACCCGTCGACGCCCGATGCGGACCCGGTCGATATCTGTGAGAAGGCCCGTACCGCAGCTCAGCAGGCCGGATGTGACACGTTGCTTCTGGATACCGCGGGTCGGCTCCACATTGACGACGCGTTGATGAAGGAACTGGTGCGTATCCGGGATACGGTCAAACCCTCGGAGATCCTGCTGGTTGCCGATGCCATGACAGGCCAGGACGCCGTCAACATGGCCAAAGCGTTCGATGACCAACTGGACATCGGGGGAGTGGTACTGTCCAAGCTGGACGGTGATGCCCGCGGCGGCGCCGCCATCTCCATCAAGTCGGTCACCGGCAAACCGATCAAATTTGTCGGCGTCGGTGAAAAACCGAACGATCTCGAAGCATTTCATCCGGACCGGATGTCGTCCAGGATCCTGGGCTTGGGCGATGTGCTGACAATGATTGAAAAGGCCCAGGCCGTCGTGGATGAAAAACAGGCGGTCGAACTCGAGAAGAAGCTGCGAAAGAGCCAGTTTACCCTCGAAGATTTCAGAGACCAGATGGTACAGATTCGAAAAATGGGCTCTCTGACCGACCTTTTGGACATGATTCCCGGAATGGGCAAGATGAAGCAAATGAAGCACCTGGATGTGGACGAAACAGAATTCGTCCGGATCGAGGCGATTATCAATTCCATGACCCGGAATGAACGTCAAAACCATGCCATTATCAATGGAAGCCGGCGCCGCCGTATTGCGCAGGGCAGCGGAACAAAGGTCCAGGATGTAAACCGGTTGCTAAAGAATTACACCCAGGTGCTCAAAATGATTAAAAAAATGAACAAAGGCGGCATGCGCGGGTTGGGCCGCGGGATGTTGCCGTTTTAACAGTTTTATGAAAACCTGAACCGATCAAGGAGAAAGTGGATGCCCGTAAAAATCAGATTAGCCAGGCACGGAGCGAAAAAAAGACCGTTCTACCGGATCGTCGTGGCAGACAGCGAAAGTCCTCGGGATGGCCGATTTCTGGAAATCGTCGGAACCTACAACCCCTTAAAAGAGCCGGCCGAAATCTCTTTCAAACAGGAGCGCCTGCAATATTGGATGAATCAGGGAGCCAAACCAACCGATACTGTAAAAAGTATTTTGAAAAAAGAAGGTTTTTTTGCTAACCCTAGTTAGTATCCAAACATAGCCCCTCGTTCCCAACCGCAACAAAGGAGACGAGCGATGAAAGACCTGATCAAGTATATTGCACAGGCTCTGGTAGATAACCCGGAACAGGTCTCGGTCGCGGAGGTTGAGGGAAATCAGACCTCAGTGCTGGAGCTGAAGGTGGCCAAAGAGGATCTTGGAAAGGTGATCGGGAAGCAGGGTCGGACGGCACGTGCCATGCGTACCATTCTCAGCGCCGCATCCGCTAAGATAAAAAAGTGGACGGTGCTGGAGATTATCGAGTAATTGTTCGTGTGCGCATGGAGGAAAATGCTTTTCTCACCGTGGGAGAGGTTGTTGGTACCCACGGAGTTAAAGGAACGCTGAAGGTCTATTCGTTTGCCGATTCGGCGGATATCTTTGCAGCAAAAGGTAGCATCCAGCTTCAGACCCGGCAAGGGGAACTTCAACGTTTCACTGTAAGGTGGGTCAAACCTCACAAGAACATCCTGCTTGTCTCCTTGAAGGAAATAAGCCGCTGCGAGGCGGCCGAGATGCTGATCGGCAGCGTGATTCTCATCCCGAAAGCCGACCTTCCCGAATTGGAAGACGACGAATTTTACTGGCACGAACTTCTCGGACTATCCGTCTATGACGAGGATCGTGGCTATCTCGGAACGATTTCCTCGATCATCCAAACCGGCAGCAACGATGTATATATTGTCAAAGATGCCGATCGTGAAGTGCTCGTTCCGGCCCTGGCGTCGGTGGTTACGGAAATCAACCCTGAGGACGGACGGATGATGGTCAGACTGCCGGACGGCCTCTAAACAACGGGACCCTGAACCGCCAGGACGCATTGTGTAAACTGGCAGGCATTGTGTAAAACAGAGGGCGACCTCTGTTTTGGCATTTTTGACCGGTACCCTATGAAGATACGTGTCCTGACGATTTTCCCTGGCCTCTTTAACTCCTTCTGGGAAACCGGGATGATCCGAAGGGCTCTCGAGCAGGAAAAAATTTCCGCCTCGGCCATCGACATCCGGGAGTATGCCGAAGGCCGCCACCGGGTCACCGATGACCGGCCCTATGGTGGCGGTTCCGGAATGGTGATGAAACCCGAGCCTTTGGCCGGCGCTATCCGGGCGGCGAAAAAGGATTCACCGGAAGCACGAACGGTTCTTTTGTCCCCACAGGGTCGGGTATTCCGCCAAGCCGTTGCCCGTGAAATGGCTTCCCTGGAGGCACTGATTCTTGTCTGTGGCCGTTATGAGGGGGTCGACGAACGGATCAGCCGGGAGCTGATCGATGATGAAATTTCCATCGGTGACTACGTGTTGACGGGCGGCGAAGTACCGGCCATGGTGGTCATCGATGCGGTTGCACGCTTGCTGCCGGGGGTGCTCGGCAACGAGGATTCGGCGGAAACGGATTCATTTTCCGGCCATCTTCTCGAACACGGGCACTACACCCGGCCCCGGGAATTCGAAGGCGAATCGGTCCCGGAGGTACTGTTGTCCGGAGATCATCAGGCGATCGAAAGCTGGCGGAGAGAGGCGGCGTTGATGCGCACCTTCCTGCGGAGACCGGATCTGCTTGCGAACCGGCCGCTGGATTCGGAGACGCTCGAAACTCTAAAGAACTGGTGCAGAGATATTGAAGCGATCATCCGGGCCCAACCTTTACGTGGCGCTGATACATTACCCGGTGCTGAACCGGAACGGTGACATCATCGCCGCCGCGGTCACGAATCTGGACCTTCACGACATTGCCCGGGCCGCCAGGACTTACGGCGTACGGGCCGTTTATGTCGTGACTCCGCTGGAGGATCAGAAAGTTCTGGCGGAACGCATCATCGACCATTGGGTCAGCGGTATCGGATCCGAATACAATCCCAAGCGGCGGGAGGCCCTGGAACTGATTCGGATTCAGGACAGCCTGGACGGGGTTCTCGCCGATATGGTGCAACGGGGAGTCGGCACTCCCCGGATAGTGGCAACCACCGCCCGCTCGCGAAGCCGCAGCATTGATGATTGGGTGCTGAAGGAAAAGATGGCCAAGGGTTCCCCCTATCTGTTATTGCTGGGAACGGCCTGGGGGCTGGCCGAAGAGATGTTCGCCTCTGCTGATTTTATACTTGACCCGATCAAAGGAATAGCCGAATATAACCATTTGTCTGTTCGGTCAGCTGCATCCATTTTTTTTGACAGGCTGCTGGGGAACAGGGAACTTAGCGGGCCCGGGCATTGACGCCACATCCGGGTTCCTGAAAAGGCGCAAAAAATCTGGAGGAAACAGATAATGCAGGAAATTACTCAAATCGAACGGGAAAGCATGCGCCTGGACCACCCGCATTTTGGTCCGGGCGATACGGTTAAAGTCCACGTCAAGATCAAGGAAGGCGAAAAAGAGCGTATCCAGATCTTCCAGGGTGTGGTCATCAGCCGGCGAAAAGGCACCACCAATGCGACATTTACAGTCCGGAAAGTGTCTTACGGCATCGGTGTGGAGCGTATTTTTCCGCTTCATTCACCCATCCTTGACAAGATCGAAGTCGTCACCCGGGGCCGCGTGCGGCGCGCCAAGATCTACTATTTGCGGAAACTCCGTGGGAAAGCCGCCCGCATCAAAGAAAAACGCCTAAGATAGCCCGAATTGATTCGGGCGGACAGGGTTCTCTGGTCATGGCGGAGGACTTCTGGATTTTTGAGCGAGACGCCCATGCCCGCGGCGTGCGTTATGTCGCCGGGATCGACGAGGCCGGCCGTGGTCCCCTGGCCGGTCCTGTCGTGGCCGCGGCGGTGCTCCTGCCTGCCTCCTTTCCGGTTCTCGGTGTTGCCGATTCCAAAACACTGACCCCCAAAAAACGAAACCGGCTCTATGACGAGATCTACCGGCATGCGGTGTCGGTGGGTATCGGTGTCGTCGACGCGGTCGAAATTGACCGGATTAACATTCTCCAGGCCGCGCTGCTCGCCATGGCCTTCTCTGTTGAGAACCTGCGCCCCCGGCCGGGCTGCCTTCTTATCGACGGCAATACACCGATTCCCACCGAACTTCCCCAACACGTCATTCCCAAAGGCGATTCTCGGAGCGTTTCCATTGCCGCCGCATCCATTGTCGCCAAGGTTACCCGGGACCGCCTGATGGCCCTATACGATGAGGAATACCCCCTGTACGGTTTTGGCCGCCACAAGGGATACCCCACGAAAGACCACAAGGCGGCCATCCGAAAACACGGGTGGTGCCCGATCCATCGGAAGACATTTCGGGGTGTCCGTGAGTTTGTATCTGAATAGAACATCACCGTTCCGCTAATATTCGTGTGGATGCCTGTATATGGAGAATCGCCAATCCATCGGGGAAACCGGCGAAAACCTGGCCATTTGGTACCTGGAGGGGTGCGGCTATCGGATTCTGGAGCGGAATTACCGGAATCGGCTGGGAGAAATCGACATTGTCGCCAGGGAACAGGGGGCCATTGTATTTGTCGAGGTGAAGACGCGCCGAAGCGGCCGGTACGGAAGCCCCAAGGAGGCGGTGACCCGAAAAAAGCAGGAAGGCCTGTCCAGAGTGGCCCTCAGTTACCTGAAAGAAACCGGACAGACGGCATCCAGGGCCAGGTTCGACGTGGTGTCCATCCGCTATGTCGAACAAATGCCGCGCATCGAGCTGATTAAAAATGCGTTCGATCTGGCCTATCCACGGCGCACGGAATAGTTTTTTTAATTCGTCTCTTTATGTTTCGTTCACACTCGGTTGTTACGGTCGCCAGAACACCTTGAAAAGGAATCCGGACTCGGACATACTCGGTGTCGGGATCGCTATCGGGATCGGAATCGAGACGGACTGGCCAACTCAAAATCGATACCGATACCGACCCCGATACCGACCCCGATACCGATTCCGATGATTCCGCCAAGCTCACAAATGCCAACAATTTATACATCGGAATAAAATACTGATTTTTACGATAAATCACGCAAACTCAGCGCAAACTCTCCATGACCGATGAACACACATACGGCACCCTTTACGTGGTGGCAACACCCATCGGGAACCTTGAAGACATCACCCTCCGGGCCTTGCGTATTCTCGGTTCTGTGGATCTCATCGCTGCTGAAGATACGCGGCATACCCGGAAACTGCTCTCCTATCACCATGTTGACGGGCCCCTGATATCGTATCACGAGCACAACGAGCAGGAGCGTACCCCCCAGCTGATCCGGCAGCTTCTCGACGGACGCTCACTGGCAGTGGTCTCCAATGCGGGAACACCGTCGGTGTCCGATCCGGGGTATCGGTTGATACAGGCGGCGGTCCAGGCCGGCATCCGGGTGGTGCCCATACCCGGCGCAGCGGCCGCCATCACGGCGCTGAGCGGGGCCGGGCTGCCGACCGATTCATTTATCTTCGTTGGGTTTTTACCGAAAAAAAAGAAACGCAGGACCGATCAGCTCCTGAAGCTTGCAGAGGAGCCTCGCACCCTTATTTTCTACGAGTCTCCCCAGCGGGTCGGTGCTCTCATTGATGAGCTCGCTGAGATATTTGGTGATCGTCCCGCGGTTTTGGCCCGTGAGATGACAAAAGTACACGAGGAATTTCTTCGTGGAAATCTGGCCGAACTGTCGGCAGATATAGAACGGCGAGCGTCGGTTCGGGGCGAGTGTACCCTGTTGATTGGGGGCCGGCAGCGTGGCCCAGCCCAGATCACCACGGCAGTCACCGGAAAAATACAGGAGGCCCTGTCAACATCGGGCAAACGGCTTTCCGAGGTTGTCAAAGAAATCGCTGCAGACACCGGACTATCCCGGTCAAAGGTCTATGAGGAGGCGCTTAAAATGAAAAAGAAGACATCAAACGGCGTGTTGTCAGCGTCGGGGAGGCCGGCCGATGACTGATCTGGAAGCCATCTTTGCACCGGAATCGGTAGCGGTGATCGGTGCGTCTGCGACCCCCGGAAAAGTGGGGCACGATATTTTTGCCAACATTCTCAAGGGCGGTTTTACAGGAACCCTGTACCCGGTAAATCCGGGTGCCCGATCGATTCTGAGTGTTCGTGCCTATCCGACAGTTCTGGACATTCCGGACAGCGTTGATCTGGCCATGCTCATCCTGCCGCCGAAATTGGCCGAGGCGGCCGCCGAGCAAGCCGTTGAAAAAGGTGTCCGGGGGCTGGTTATTGTCTCCGCGGGCTTTCGTGAGGTCGGGGGCGAGGGCGCCGAGATCGAACAACGGATTGTTTCCATGTGCCGCCACCTCAGGTCCGGGTGGTGGGGCCAAACTGCCTGGGAGTGATCAATCCGCTACCCGCCGTGCGGCTCAACGCCAGTTTTTCCGCACGTATGCCGGCTCCGGGGAATATATCCTTCATTTCCCAAAGCGGCGCGCTGTGCACGGCGGTTTTGGATTTTGCCGCGGATCGGGATTTCGGGTTTTCCAAGTTTATCTCCATCGGAAACAAGGCCGACGTGGACGAGCTTGATCTGCTGGAATATCTTCACCAGGACCCGGATACCGAGGTCATCATGATCTACCTGGAAGAATTGCGGCGGGGGCCCGAATTTATCCAGGCGGTCAAGAAAATCACCTCCGGGTTCCGGAGAACGCCGGTCCTGGTCATCAAGTCCGGCCGGACCACCGCGGGCGCCAGAGCAGCCGCTTCCCACACCGGAGCCCTTGCCGGCTCCGAAGCCGTCTACAATGCCATATTCGAGCAGGCGGGCATGATCCGGGTGGAAACCATCGATGAGCTGTTCGATTTTGCCAGCGCCTTTGCCTACAAAACCGAAAGCGCGGTGGGTAAAACCCACCGGAAGATCCCCACCGGGAGCCGCGTGGCGATTATCACCAACGCCGGCGGTCCTGGCATCGTGGCAACCGATATGACGGTTTCATCCGGGCTTGAACTGGCCCGTTTCCGGCCGGAAACCATCGAGGTCCTGGCCAAACACCTTCCGGCAACCGCCAACATTCACAACCCGGTGGATGTCATCGGTGACGCCTCCTATGATCGCTACGAAAATGCGTTGAAAGCAGTGATCCACGATCCGGACGTGGACGGGGCGCTGGTGATTCTTACCCCCCAGTCCATGACCAATGCCCTGGCAACAGCCGAAGCCATCGTTCGCGTGGCCCAGGATTCCGACAAACCGATCCTGTGCTGTTTTATGGGAATCGTTGACGTGTCTGCCGGGGTAAAATACCTGCAGTCCCACGGCTATCCGGTGTTCAAGTTTCCGGAAAACGCCGCCAAGGCGTTCGGTGCACTTTACCGCTATGCGAGGTGGCTGGGCCGGCGACACCTGGAACAGTTTTCTTTCGAGCACGACATCGATCGGGCGTCGGCCATCATCCAGAATGCGGTGGCCGCCGGAAGGACGCATTTCGGTGAACTCGAAGGAAACGAGATTCTCCAGGCCTATGGATTTAATGTATTGCCGACCCGGTTGGCCGAAAATCCCGAGGAAGCCGCGTCCATCGCTGAAGACATCGGCTTTCCGGTAGTTCTCAAAATCGTGTCTCCCCAGATCCTCCACAAAACCGACGCGGGCGGTGTTGTTGTCGACCTGGACAATGCCGAATCCGTGGGTCGGGCATTCGGTGACATTGTTCGGCGGGCCGGAAAATTCGATCCCCAGGCGCAGATCGACGGCGTGCTGGTGCAAAAGATGGCCCCTCCCGGAACGGAAGTCATTATGGGGGTAAACCGCTACCCGATATTCGGCCCCCTGATCATGTTCGGCTTCGGCGGGATTTTCGTGGAGGTGTTCCGCGATGTGGCGTTCCGGTTGGCGCCCATCGGCAGAAACGAGGCGCGTCGAATCATCCGAAAAATAAGAGGTTACAAGCTCCTGCAAGGCTTTCGAGACACCCCCCGGGCCGATCTGGATATCCTGGAGCAATATCTGGTCAGGCTCTCCGATATGGTGATACATCACCCGGAAATCAAAGAATTGGATATCAATCCGGTGTTGGTGCATGAGGACGGAAAAGGTGCCACCATCGCCGATTGCCGGATTATTCTGGGGCCACCCCCAAAAAATGCGGTTTGAATGAATCCTCGCTTCGAAACGATACATCCGGTTGTCTTTGAAATCCCGGAGAACCTCCATGGATTGAAAGGAACGGACAAGGTCGATTTTCTGGGCGGAGCCGCCCGGCAGGCGCTGGCCGAGTCGGCGAAACGGAGCGGTATCGTTCTCGGGGCGCTGGAAAAAAAAGACAACGGCGCACCGATTTCATGTAGCGGGATTTACTGGTCCCTTTCCCATAAATCAGAGGCTGTAGGGGGTGTGGTCTCCCCGAATCGCGTGGGAATAGATATTGAAACGATCCGACCGGTGACAGAACCCCTTTACGGGCGTGTGGCAGGGGAAACAGAGTGGAGGCTGTCGGCAAGCGATCGCCTGGAAACCTTTTTCCGTTTCTGGACGGCAAAGGAGGCTGTTTTAAAGGCCGTCGGCATCGGGTTTGCGGGAATGGGAAAGTGCCGCGTTGTCGATATCCCGGATGATGCGCATCTGACAATCGTCTACGAAGATCGCAACTGGCAGGTAGAGCATTTTCGCACAAGTTGCTGCCTGATCTCCGTCACGATGTCGACGACCCCTGTCCAGTGGCATATCGAACCCTATCCAGGGTAATGATTACAGGTTTCAGGTGTTGGGTGTCAGGTGTCGAGGTTTCAGGGTTCAGGTTTCGGGTGTCAGGTGAACATTCAAAGAAACAATGACAAATAGAAAATTACAAATCACAAACAAATTACAAAACACTAAATACCAATTACCGAATACCGAATGAATGGCAAACGGGCCCACGGGCTGACGGGCAAACGGGCGCACGGAAATGAGAAAACTCACACTTACGCTTCTTCCGGAGATGTTCGGGATTTGCCGTTTTCGGCCTTCAGAAGAGATCCCCGGATGGGCTCTGGCATCGGCGTTTTTTTCAGTTACCCGGACAAGTCGTGAACTGTCGATCGTCTGCCCGGAACGGCGAATTCCTGCCGGTGTGACCAGCAGTCGGAGATGGCGTGCCCTGTCGGTGAAAGGCACTCTGGATTTTACCGAAATCGGGATCATTGCATCCCTCGCCATCCCTCTGAAAGAAGCCCGGGTTCCAATCTTTGTCGTTTCCACATTCGACACTGATTATCTGCTGGTGCGGGAACGGCACCTGAAGACGGCTGTCGAAGTCCTCTCCGGAACGGGGCATCGCATCAACCTGAGAAGCGGGCGCCCAACCGCTCCAAAGGCGAACCATCCTTGACATTCCGGCCCTCCTCTGTTCATCTGATTGAAGGTGTGCGTTTGGCCATAAACGTCTCCACCTGGTGCAATACCCAGGAGATCCCCCGGCGAGACTCACAGGGATTTGGTAAATTCCGTTGGAGAGATTACCCATGTCGAGACACGGTTTTCGGGCCCTGCTCGGGATCGTGCGGTTCCCGTTTCTCATCCTCACCCCGGCCTGCGTTGCATTGGGCGTTGCATCGACGGCGTGGACAGGAGCCCATGTGAATTATGGGTACGTGCTGCTGATTCTCGTTGGCGCCGTTTCCGCCCATGCCAGCGTGAATGCGCTGAACGAATACAGCGACTATCGGTCCGGGCTCGATTTCAAGACGACGAAAACCCCGTTCAGCGGCGGCAGCGGAACGCTGCCCCGGTTTCCGGAAAGAGCGGGTGGGGCATTGATTGCCGGCTGGGCGTGCTTCATTTTAACCGGGCTCATTGGCGTTTATTTCGTTTCCGTCGTCGGACCGGGGCTGATTCCTATCGGGGTTGTCGGATTGATCACCATTGCCACCTACACCGACTACATTACCCGTAGTCCAGTACTTTGTTTGATTGCACCGGGCCTTGGCTTCGGCCCGTGTATGGTGATGGGCACCGATTATGTGCTGTCCGGCTCGTATTCATGGACGGCATTCATTGTCTCTCTGATTCCTTTATTCCTGGTCAGCAATCTTCTTCTGCTAAATCAGTTTCCGGATGTGGATGCGGACCGAAGCATTGGTAGAAATCATTTTCCCATTGTCAAAGGGCGGCAGGGCGCCGCTGTCCTATACGGCGTTTTTCTTGCCGGCGCTTACGGCAGCATCCTGATCGGTTATGCCGCAGGATGGATCCCGGCGGCCGGCCTGGTCGGACTCGGAACCGGCATTCTTGCGATACCGACGGTCCGGGGGGTTGCCCGTTATGCCGACGAAATCACCAAGCTGGTCCCTCACATGGGCAGGAACGTATTGATTACCCTTGCCACCCCGGTGCTCCTGGCGACGGGGATGCTTTGGGAGGCGGCGAAATGACCGGATGTGATAATTTAGAATTGGCACCATGAAGATCACGAAGAGAATCCGGAATCAAGATGCAAGATACAAGATACAAGATGCATCCTGGATCTTGAATCCTGAATCCCGGAATAACCGGAAAACTGGTAAACCGGCAAACTTTGGAGAACTTTATGCACATTACCTTTTACGGCGCGGTACGGGAAGTCACCGGATCGATGCACCTTGTCTGGACCGACACCGATCGCATTCTTCTTGATTGCGGCTTGTTCCAGGGGCGGCGAAAGGAAACCGAAGAAAAAAACCGGAGCCTGCCCTTTGATCCCGGAATTCTGTCCAGTATCGTTTTGTCCCATGCCCACATCGACCATTCGGGCAGGATCCCCATGCTGACGCGGAGGAATTTCAGTGGCCGCATTATCAGCACACGGGCCACGGCCCATGCCTGTGAGTATCTGCTACCCGACAGTGCTCACATCCAGGAGTCGGACGCCAACTATCTCAACTACAAGACCGTCCGTAATGCGCTCAAGAAGATGTCGTCCAAACCGGACAAAAAGAAAAGGAACAAGGAGATACGGAAGCGACTGAAACGAAACGGCCACGATCTGGATATAGACGCGATCAACGAACTGCTCGACGAACACCAACTGGAACAGGTCCGCCCGCTGTATACGGTGCCCGATGCAGAAACGGCCCTGACGTTTTTTGACGGTTATCCCTACCGGGAACCGGTGGCCGTGGGCAAAGACGTGACCTGTACCCTTTACGACGCCGGGCATATCCTGGGATCTGCCATTGCCGTGTTGCATTCCAGGGAAAACGGCCGGGACCTGACCATCGACTATACCGGAGATCTCGGCCGGTTTGGCAAACCGATATTGAAAGACCCGGTGCTTCAGTTTGCCGACGAACACCGGAAGCTGGATCTGCTGATCATGGAGAGCACCTATGGGGATCGCGTTCATGAGCCGGTGATGGATATGGCGCCCAGGCTCAAGCAGATACTCAACGATACATTCGATCGGGGAGGCACCGTGCTGATTCCGTCCTTTGCGTTTGGCAGGACCCAGGAGCTTCTCTACGTGATTCACGACCTGTATAACAGGGGAGACGTGCCAAAGCGGCCGGTCTATGTCGACAGTCCTCTGGCCACGAAACTGACCCGGGTATTCGGAGAACATCCCGAAGTCTATGACCAGGATACCCACGAAACCTTTCTCCAGCGCGGAGACAATCCGTTTGCATTTGATCAGGTCCATTTTACCGCCTCTGTCCAGGAATCCATTGACCTGATGAAGGAGAAACAGCCCCACATTGTGATTTCCGCATCCGGGATGTGTGAAGCCGGCCGGATTCTGCACCACCTTCGGTACAAGGTTCACAACGAACGAAATACCATCCTCATCGTCGGTTACATGGCCCAGAACACGCTGGGGCGTCGGATTCTGGAGGAAGGGACGGCCTACATGGCGTCCGGACGAAAGGGCAACCCGCCGTTGATCAAGTTTTACAACAAACACTACCCGTTGAAAGCCCGGGTCGAGAACCTGGGCGGATTCAGTGCCCATGCCGACTACACTGAAATACTGCGTTTTCTGAAGGAGTCGAATCTTCAGATTGGACGGATCGCTGTCGTCCACGGAGAAGAAGATCAGAGCCTTGCCCTTGCCAACCGTCTCAAGGAAGCAGGGCATCCGGTGGTGGTGCCGAGGGCCGGCGAATCGGTGAAGGTGGGGGGATGAACTACAACTCTGGAGTATTGGAGTGGTGGAGTGGTAAAAGGGGAGTGCTGGAGTACTGGAGTGTATATGAGCTGAAAGCTCAAAGCTGAAAGTTTAAAGATAGTAAGGAAAAATGGTGTTCCGTGATGTGGAACCGATGATTTAAACACGCTCCGACGGGTTCGACCCGCTCACCGCAAGCAGGCGGCAAATGACTTTTTCCACCGGTCAGCTGGCTAAACCGGCAAACCCGAAACAGGTGAAATCTATGCAACAATCAGTAAATAGTACTCCAGGCCGTTCCCCGGGTCGAAGATCTCCGTTTGTCGTGATGGTCGTTTTCCTCCTCTTGTTCATCATTGGAATAAACCTCGGCGAGGTGCCGGTGGTGCTTGCGAAGGCGATCCGATTGTGTCTGAGCTGCATCGGAATAGGGTAGCCGGTATGTCTTTAAGGAGATGGATACAGATCCTGGCAACCTTTCTGAGCAATGGTTATTGGCAGTTTCCGGCGACCGGAAGCATTTACAAGGGCACCCTTAAGGCGGTGTGCGTGCCGGGGCTGAACTGCTATTCCTGTCCGGCGGCCACAGGGGCTTGTCCCCTGGGCGCCATACAGACGTTTATGGCCACCCTCCGGCCGAACATCGAAGCGGCGCGGTTTCATCTGGGGCTGTATGTCATCGGGTTCCTGGGTGTTATCGGCAGCCTGGTGGGGCGGATGCCTTGCGGCTGGGTGTGTCCGTTCGGGTTCTTCCAGGAACTGCTGCACAAGATTCCGTCTCCGAAGTTCGAAATCCCCAAATTTTTAAACCATTTCAAATATGTTTTCCTCGTACTGTTCGTGTTTCTTCTCCCGCTGGTGGTTGTGGACGAATTCGGATACGGGATGACCTGGTTCTGTAAGCACGTGTGTCCGGCCGGCACCATCGAGGCCGGAATTCCCATGATGATCCTAAAGCCGGAGCTTCAGGGATTGATCGGCCTGTTATTCTACAGCAAGCTGCTGATCCTGGTGCTGTTTTTAACCTGGATGGTATTGAGCCGGCGACCGTTCTGTCGGACCGCCTGTCCTCTGGGCGCCATCTACTCTCTGTTTAACAGGACCAGCGCATTCCGAATGGTTCACCATCCGGACAACTGCACCCGATGCGAGGCCTGTTACAGCAACTGCCCCATGGGCGTCAAATTTTTCGAGACTTCCAACCACACCAACTGTATCCGCTGCCTGAAATGCCTCCAGGAATCCTGCAAGTTCGACGCGATTTCCTATGAAATTGCCGGCCTTCCCACTCCCGAGCCAAAGCCAAACGAAACATGAAACTCCATATCCGCTTTATCTGACAACGTCACAAATTGCTGGTGTATTTAAAAAAACAGGGGCGGTAGGCCCATAATTTTGGTTTTGTCTTTTGGGCATCCAAATTTGACAAATTTGCAGTTGCAGCGTAAGCTGTTCTTGGTATTGGATTTTTTGTCATCAGCTCGAGAGTGCTCCATTCGTTGGTTCTTTCGGTAGACATGGAAAAATCAAACTTTCTGCAATTTAAATAAACGTCTTTTCTCTTTTTAAAAATCTCAACGCTGAGTGTTACGAGAAGATAATTAGAACTGAAAGGCGGTTCCGTGGTCCTTGTGATCGGAGAAGTTCTGGTCGACATATTTCCCAAGTATATCCGCCTCGGCGGAGCACCTTTCAACTTTGCCTACCATTTGAAGCATTTCGGTTACCCCGTCCGGTTTATCTCCAGGATCGGTATTGACCACAACGGTAAGAGACTCCTGGAAAGAATCACGAAGGCCGGATTCAATGCGGATGACATACAAATAGATGAAGCTCACCCCACTGGAACCGTACAGGTAAAGCTTGACGAGATGGGGGTCCCGGATTTTAACATTCTTCCGGATGTCGCCTACGACTATATCGATTTCGTACCAGAAATCCATTCCACCCTTCTGGAAAATTCAAGCCTTCTATATTTCGGCACCCTGGTTCAACGAACGGATCATGGTTTTCGTCAGATCCAGCAGTTTCTTCACGGTAAACCGGCCGACTGCATCTCACTCTACGACATCAACCTTCGCCCGGACTGTTATTCGGTTGATGCGATCCAGGCGTCTTTGCTCAATACGGATGTTCTCAAACTGAACAGGGATGAACTGCAGGAGTGCAAGGCGATTGCCGGTAATGGGCGCGACACTCCGGCCTTCGTTCGACATATGATGGCCAAATATGATCTGGATCGCGTTGCCGTAACCAAGGGCGGTAACGGGAGTGATTTGTACACTAAAGACGAATGCATTCACGCCGCCCCTGTGCCTGTCGCGTCCATGGTTGATACAGTGGGGGCCGGCGATGCCTATGCCGCGATGCTGGCTGCCGGTATACTGGAAAAATGGCCTCCCCCAAAGACCCTCTCCATGGCGGCCGAGTTTGCATCCCGTCTTTGTGCCATTGAGGGGGCTATCCCGGAATCGCCGGATTTTTACGCTCCTGTCCTGACTCAGATGAGAAACGGAGAGTGACATGGCATCGAACGGTTTATACATCCAACTGTTCAGTGTGCACGGGCTGCTGCGCACCGAAAACATGGAGCTTGGCAGGGATTCGGATACCGGCGGGCAGATAAAATACGTGGTCGAACTGGCAAAAGCACTTGATCAACGTGAAGATGTACAGCAGGTGGACCTGTTTACAAGGCTTATTTCGGACAAGTCGTTATCTGAAGATTACGCACAATCGCTGTATCAGGTTAGCGATAAATGCCGCCTCATTCGAATTCAGTGCGGGGGGCGCAAGTACATGCGCAAGGAACTGCTGTGGCCGCTCCTGGATGAATACGTGGACAAAACCATCAAGTACATCAAACGTCGGAAGCGCATCCCCGATATTGTCCACGGCCATTATCCGGACGCCGGCTACGTGGCCATGCAACTGTCTGAAATTTTTGGCGTTCCTCTGGCTTACACCGGGCATTCGCTCGGCCGTTCGAAGCTGGATCGTCTGATGAACGAGGGCATGGCAGAGAAGGAGATCGTCAAGCGCTACAAAATCGACCACCGCATCCAAATGGAAGAAGAGATCTTGAAGCGGGCGGATCTGGTGGTGACCAGTACTACCCAGGAAATCAAGGAGCAGTACGGCCAGTATCAGAATAAAGATATCTGGTTATAAAGAAAGCCCAAGTGAATTAATTTTGTAGAAGTAAATCAGCTTGGATTCCACTTTTAATTTGTCTACAGGTTATCTTAGCCGATGAAGCGACTTGTTCTACAATTCGCATGAAT
>Ga0209786_1000156_pt1 | contig 29036 bp, 22 predicted proteins | sample WorMetilvaeELBA2_FD_187405 | JGI IMG/M metagenome (GOLD analysis project Ga0209786, IMG submission 187405) | Marine gutless worms symbiont microbial communities from Max Planck institute for Marine Microbiology, Germany - Olavius ilvae ELBA.2... ...
AGTATAAAAGCTATTTTTGAATTGCTTTTTCATAGAATCATACCACATACTGGGTTAAATACAAGCCTAAATATGAGAAAATCATATTGCCAAAACCAAGAACAACATTTACGAGACGCTTTACTAGTGCCATATTGATTCTCCTATTTCTAAGGTTGTTTTTGTATTCAATGCGCCTCAGGCGCAGGCGGAAAAATATTACGCTAATCGCCAGGAATTGGTCACGCAGATCCGGTCTGCTGGTCAGGATGCCGCAATGGCTTCGATTTCGAGCAACCAATTCTCATCGTAAATATCGGCTATAATTACAGTCAGAGCCGGCCTGTGTGTACCGAGTACTCGCCGGCGTATGGTGCTGTTCTCATCGGCATACTCTCTTGAAGCCAGAAAGGTGGTCACCTTTACAAGATTACCGACAGCCATGCCGGCTTCTTTCAGTTGCGCTGTAATATTAGCCCAAACTAATTCACATTGAAACTGAAACCCTTTGGGCGTTGTACCATCGACAGTTTCCGGGATTTGCCCGCTGATGAACAATAGTCGTTGATGCCCCTCTAAAGAGACAGCTTGTGAGTAGCCGCCTGACGGTTGTGGAACGTCTTTGGAGTTAACTGCTTCGATTTTCAATTAAACCTCCCGGTAAAAAAATCGCTTTACGAACATTCGTATCATGTGGATGGGCCAAGCATCGATCTCACGTTCTTCGGCACGGCCGGCAGAGGCACCGCCGAGCTCAGTTATTAGCAGCCGACTCCGGGAAGGAGAGTTCCGGCCCAGCCATGATATGAGCGCTTTTCGATATTGCGGCCCTTGTTGGGTAAGGACGCCTCGCTTCTAAAGCACGGAAGATCCCCTCTGAGTTCCGCCGGTCAGGTGCAGGCTGGTCCCCGATACCCACCGGGCCGCCGAGCTCACCAGGTAAAGAACTGCTTCGCCGACATCTTTTGGAGTACCCAGCCCCAGGGGGAATTCTCGTGCCCTTTCCTCGCGAACTGCAGGCGTCCAGCCAAAGTCCCTCGACTCCACTAGTGAGGGCAGGATGGCGTTGACCCTGATTCCCAGTTCGGTCACCTGCTCTGCGAAAGCCGCAGTGAGGCCCAGGACGCCGGCCTTGCTGGCATTATATGCCGGCGACAGACCTTTGGAACCACGACGGGCAGACTGCGAACTGATGTTGACAATGCAGCCGCTTTTTGCCTTCATCATCGGCACCAAAGCTGCCTTGGAGCAAAAGAAGACACCGCTCAGATTGACAGCGATCGTCCGATTCCATTCCTCTTCAGAAAGGTCCCAAGCGTTTCCGTCCGGAGCGTCGATAGCAGCATTGTTCACCAGGATGTCCAGGCGGCCATATTGAGTGAGGGCCAAGTTTACGAGAGCTTCATCGTCGTCAGGCTTACTGATATCTGCTAGGATACTCACAGCCTGCCCACCTCCGGCAAGGATCTCGTCGACAGTGCTCGACGCGTTCTGAATGTCTCCAATCACGATCCTGGCGCCGGCTTCTGCCAACACCATAGCTATCCCTCTGCCGATTCCCTGGGCAGCACCAGTGACAATGGTGACCTGCCCGTCTAGCTGTTGAGCCTCACGCATCAGATTACCTCCCAAATTTTATTGAAATGATGATTGTATTTTTTTTCATCTTTCACTCCTGATCATCCATGGGGCCTTTGACGTCGGGTTCGATAGCGCGGTCAGGATGGATTCTGCGGCGTCGCACCCTAAACATCTCTAACGAGGCCCAGCAATATACAAGCGTGCTGAAGATAAGTCATAAGGCTCCGACAATCATAGCCAGGTGCTCACCGCTCATGGGTTCGATGTCTGCATACGAAATTGGCCATTCGTTCCTTCAAGAACAACCAAGCGTGAGGTTGTCGTGCGTCACGGTAGTGCTCGAAGCGCCTGATGGCTGACGGCCAAGATATCAGCCAAACCAGCACAATGAGCAGACTAGCCAGAAATAAGCTTCGTAATGATTTTGCCGCTTCATCAGCCATCTAAATTCTCACTTTGTTCAGTTGATAACGGGTTTTCACGTTCTGCTTAGTTGGTCCTATGAGTAACTTAGCTGCGCCCTATTCAAGGGCGGTACAAATGAGCCATAATGTACAATTGCACGCGCTCTCAGAGTTGCACATGAATCATGTTGTAAAAACGAAAGAGGCCTACAATTTTAATTTGCCAGATCTGCTTCTTAGTAAAATCATTCCTGGCGGGCACTTTCGAAAGCATTGGATATTCTTCAACGATTTTGATTGTATCTACCCACTTTCGAAGACCGGAAGCTCTTTTCAGATGCCACTTAATAAGTGTTGATGAGTCCATTTCGTTATTTTTCATAATTTTTTTGATTTCCTTATTTGATCCCCATGCTGGTAGCCATGACATCGAATCAAAGATAACATGGGATGAAGGATAAGTTTCGGCAAGTTTACGGAACAGGATTTCGACCTCCTGGGCATCGAAGTACATTAGTACTCCGGCTGCCATGAACAGAATGGAACGGCCTTTCGTCCACCGGGATATGTCATCAATCCAGGTGAAATCAAAAATGGATTTAGCAATCGTCATTTCTCGTTCTAAGTCAGAAATTAGCTTTTCCCGAATTAGCTTCTGCCGCATAGCAACGACATCTGGGAGGTCGATATTGATCCATAGAGCAGATCCATCGTCAACTCGCTGAAACGCGGTGTCCAAACCTGCTCCAATATTTACTACAACAGCTCTCCTATTATTCGCAAGAAATGCTTCAATAATGTTGTCGAAGTTGTAAGCACGGATAACCCATACACCCTGATGATCCGCCATATGCCCTTCCTCAATCTGAGTGAAATCATAGTCGATGCTTTCGACTATGTTCTTGGCATAGGTGTCACATACGATGGGATTGTCCTTGTCTGTCTCTCGTGCTCTTGCCCACAGAGGCAACATCAAAGTCTCCTGAACTGGACCCAGGTCGATCTTAATATTCTGATTGTTCATATTACCTCCACGCAGAAGAGATTGCTTTTGCTTTTCTTCACGCAAATAATGGTTGAATATCACATAGTATTATGGGTATATGGTGGGCACTGCCCACTCTACTATGGGGAATTTTTGCATCTCTAGGGCATAGAAGTGGGCGGAAATAATTGAAGTATTAACAATTTGAACTACTTTGGATTTGAGGTCTTTTTCAAACTTTCCAATAGCCTCCGCAGATCCATGATGTGCCGTGCCGGATAGACACCCGTTGGGCACACCCGGCTGCAGTTAAGGGCTCTTTCGCACAGATGTTCACCCCGTTTGCTGCCCGCAGTAGCCATAAGCATTTGTGCATGGCGGGGAGCTTTCTTTAGCTCGCAATTTATCGCCGCGAGGACGGCCGGCCCGATAAAGGCGGCATTTTTATGGCTGACCGGACAGGAGGAGACGCAGGCGCCGCATTCGATGCAGTTTTCGAAGCGGGTAAAATTCGATATACCTGCCGGAAGTTCGGTTGATTCTACGTTTTCAGTGTCTTTTATATAGCTCCAATCCCCGGACAGGTCATCATAAAAGTGTTTCATGTCGACCACCAGATCACCGACGGGTTTGAAGCCTTCGAGGGGTTCCAGGGTGATGGTGTCGCCCGGCAGATCCTGGATTTTAGTAATGCAGGTCAGGCGCTCAACGCCATTGATTTTGCAGGCACAGGTGCCGCAGGACGAATGATGGCAGGAGCGGCGGTACATCAGGGTATTGTCTTGCTCGAGGCGAATTTTTTCAAGACCGTCCAGGACGCTCGTAATTGAATCCACTGCAAGAGTAAAATGCTGAAACCGGGGCGGATCCATGTGCCCCGGTTTGTAGCGCAGAATTTTGAATGTGATGTTTTTGATGGTCATGATCGATTTTAATCATTTAGATCCGCTAGTTTCTTTTATAAAACATCCTGTAATTCAGCAACTTTTGGGTTCTTGTCCGGCAGGGAATATCCCGGCCGGTTTTTTGGCAGATCAGATCGGCGGTTTTTTCGGCCATGGCACGCAAGGTGGTGGCTTTGCCGCCGATCAACGAGATCAGGCCTTTGACCCCGTCTTTCTCTCCGTGATCAAAACAGTCGAAAGTCCGGCTGATTCGCAGAGGATCCTGATCCTTTTCGGCTACAATCAGAGGGCGCGGTGCACACCAGACGGACTGGATATAAGCCTCTTTGATTGCCGGGACCATTTCGCTGCACTGCTGCCTGATCTTGGTAACATGTTCCGGCGGGTATTCGATGGTATCCGGATTATCTGCCAGCCAGACGGTGGTTCCCAATACCGAAAGCCCGCGCTGGGGAATGATAATGTCGGCCTCCCCGGCCTGGTTCAGCCGGTTGATGACCATATTGGTCAGGCGGCCATTGACCGCCACCATGACGCCGGGGCCGGGCTGCAGCGGTAGTTTGATGCCTGCCAGGGCGCAAAGCCGACCGGCCCAGGCACCGGCGGCATTGATGAAGAGATCACCCGCTACATCATATTCCCCATGGGTTTGGTGATCGAAAATGCGGACGCCCGTGACTATCCCGTTGGATTTGTGAAATTCGACGACTTCGGCGAAGCGACGAAATCGGGCGCCGTTGGCTTTGGCTGTTGCCAGAAAATGCAGGGGCAGGCGCCAGGCATCCATGGTGGCATCGGGTATCTGGACCGCCAGCTTCAAATCGGGCGTCAGCGCGGGTTCGAAGGCCCGGGCTTGCCCGGCGGTCAACTCCGTGACCGGTATTCCGCAACTGCGACAGCTGTCCAAGAATTGCCGGCGGTAGTCCAGGTCCGATTCATTGACGGCTACAAACAGTCCGTCATTTTGCTCAAGGGCCTGGGGGGCAATGCGGCGCAGGATTTTATTTTCTTCGATGCATTCCCGGGCGGCCACCGGATCGTGGACCGCATAGCGCGCGCCGCTATGCAACAGACCGTGGTGCCGGCCGGTGGTGCCGGACAGAAATTCCCCCCGTTCAAAAAGCGAGACCTTAAACCCTCTCAATGTCAGATCGTGGGCCAAAGCCGCTCCCGTACCGCCGCCACCGATGATTATAATGTGCTCCATGTTTAATTCGTAGATCTATTAAGGCTTCGCACTGCCGGATAAAATTACAAATTACAAGCACCAAATTTCAAACAAATCACAAACAACAAAATCCAATGACCAAAACAACGGCGGCCACCAATAGCCGCGGTCGATCTTAGTTTCAAAGGCAACTCTTCTCAACTCTCCCAGTCGTGTGGACGCTTCATAGGCATATTCAATATGACTTTGGAATTTTGAATTTTGGTCATTGGTATTTGTTTGTTATTTGTATTTTGCTATTTGGAATTTAAAAGTTGCTGTTTATTCAATTAGTCCCAATTCATGGCTATCTCAATCGCTTCACATTTACCTACCGACGTATGATGCCAACAGTGCTACCATGAACCGCCATATCATTTCAAGTGACGGAATGTACAGCCCCTCATTGGGCGAATGGGGGTCTCTCAGGTCCGGGCCGAATGATATCATGTCCATCCCCTCGTATTTATCTCCGATGATCGCGCACTCCAGTCCGGCATGAACCGATTTAACCCGGGCCTGCCGGTCGAAAACATCCTTGTAGACCTTTTGGCACCTGGCGAGCAGCTCAGACTGCATATTCGGTGTCCAGGGCGGATATTCACTGCCACATCGGGCTTCAGCACCGACCAGGGCAGCCGTGGCACCGATTATGGTGCTGATCTCATCCAAGCGGGATCTTGTCAGACTGCGCTGGCTGGTCAGTATTTGCAGTCGATCTCCTGCTAATTCAACCGTGGCCAGGTTGTTGGAGGTTTCAACCAGTTCATTGAAAGCCGTCGAAAATCCCACAGCCCCGTGAGGAAGGGATAACAACAGGTTGATGACGGTGCGGGATTCCGCTGCGCTCAGTGCGCGTTTACTCTCAACTGTGGAATCCGCGATCGACAAGGTTAGGGTAAGCTTGCTTTCGATGCCATCATAATCAACCTGGAAGATGCTTTGAGTTTCGGAAACTATCTTTTCTACAGTATCGGAATCTCCGGGGGCAGCGACGAAGACGGCGTCAGCATCCCGGGCAATCGCATTGTGCGCCGTCCCGCCTTTGATAGATATCAGCTGGATGTCACAGGCCGCGGCCAACCGGTGCAGGGTGCGCGCCAGGATTTTGTTGGCGCTGGCCCTCTGTTTGATAATATCGATGCCCGAATGTCCACCGTGCAAGCCAGCGGCACTCAAATTGAAAATTTGACATTCGGGTCCAAGGTCCGATGAATCGAACGCAAGCGCAACGTGCGTGTGTCTTCCTCCAGCACAACCGACCGTAAATACGCCTTCGGTTTCCGAATCCACGTTCAGCAGAATTCGACCTTCGACAAATCCGGGTTCGAGTTCTTTGGCGCCGTTTAAGCCGGTTTCCTCGTCCACCGTGAACAACAGCTCCAAGGGTGGATGTGCTATTTTGTCATTACCGGCAAGCGCCATGGCCAGCGCTATGGCAATGCCGTTATCCGCTCCCAGTGTGGTGTTATCCGCCCGCAGCCAGTCGCCGTCTATAATGTTTTGGATGGGGTCTTTGGAAAAATCGTGGGGCGAGTCGGGAGATTTTTCGCATACCATGTCCATGTGGCCCTGGATGACTATGATCGGTGCCTTTTCATATCCCGCAGTCGGCGGCACCTTGACCAGCAAGTTGCCGGCAGCGTCTTTTTTTACTGCCAGCGCTTTGTTTTCGGCCCACTGCTCCAGCCAAAGGCCGACCTGTTTTTCGTTTTTAGAACAGCGCGGGATGGCATTGATCTGCTCGAAGTAATCCAATACTGTCTTTACATTTTCTTCCATCTAAATTCTCCCAACCCGGCGCAGCCGGAAATGAAGATTGAAAATTGAAAATTGAAGATTTGTGGTTTCGCTTCGCTCTGTCGTATCAAATTAAAATTCGATAGAGCTACTTAAATATTCAATCTGGATAATATAAAAATCCTGCGCATACATGATAGAATTTCAAAAAATAGACACTATGTACATTTTTTATGTGAACACAGATGAACACGGATGATTTGGATTTATTCGATTTGTCTGCGTTGCTTAATACTACCTGCAATATCACTATCTGTGCTGATCTGTGTTAATCCGTGTCCCCTTAGACCTATAAGAATCACGCAAACTCAATTCCGGCCACTGCCACCCACAGCACCAGCGCATGCATGGCCATTAGAATCGCCATGGGACACATGACCCACAGCATTGCCGTGGAATGATTGCGACCAGCGGGTGGTTTGTCAGAGGGCCCCAACATTCCGAAAGTCAGCTTGCGGCGCCAGTGATACGCGATCAGTGCCAAACAAGCTGTTACAAATAGACCATTGCCGGCCAGCAGCCAGCCGGGATATACCTTGAAAAAACTGTTTTTATCCGGGATGTTCAACAATAGGCTGCCCATGGGCAGGGCCGTAATCACTCCGAAGGAAATCACCGCCAGGGAGCCCTTGAAATGCCTGAGATCCCTGCACCAGCGCCAGTCCCCTTTTGTCGACTGCTTTAGACCCATGATCGTCAGGCAGCCGATGAAACTCGCGGCTGTGTCGACCAGCATGTCCGTCCAACCATATGATCTTTGCAGATGAATCCCCTGCAAGATTTCATCCACGACGCCCAGCATCGCCGCACAGATAAACACCAACAGCAAAATACCGCTGCCGTTGTAATCCACAGCGAGTGCCAGGTACAAAATCCAGGACATCAGAATATATTCGGGGATATGGATATGCTTGTTGGCATTGGCTTCGAAGTTCATGACCAAAATAACTACTATTCCGCCAACTGCAAGAACGATGAGACAGCGGGCAGTCTTTTTTTTCAGCAAGCCGACGATGATATAGATCAACGTAAATGCAATGATGGTGTAAAGCGGGACCTGCCCCGCAGCCTGGGACGAAAATTGGTTGACAATTGAACGATAAACAAAGATTGCGTAAGGTAGACAGAGGGTATAAAGGATTACCGAGGACCAGAGTAACATTCGCTGCAGGCAAAGGCTGACGTTGATTTTAGTGTGAGATGTCTTCATATTGCCTCGATATAAGCCGGGTGGGGCCTACCCGGGGACGTCAAATCCCGAACCGCTTAAGATAGATCTTATGGATGTTTCCGGCAAGACTGTCAAGATCTTCTTATGCCACTTGATTTTTAGTTAGTATCTGATTAAAATTAATTAACAATTAACTATGATCCTCTTTCGGGAAACCGGTCATGAAATTAGAATGCCCAAAATGCAAAATGGTCAAGGTGATCATGACAAGCCAGATTATCTCTGATCAAAATGCTTTTGAGTTATCCTGTCCGAACTGCAATTTGGCAATGAATTTGGAGTTGGTATTCAGCCTGGATCAAACAAATCCCGCCCAACCCCGCGCGGAACATGCAGACGCTGGGCACTCAGCGCCCGATCCAGCCCAAAGCGAAGCTGAACGCCAAAAGCAGGTTAAGGCTCTGAAAACCAAAATATTGCGCAGTCTGGTAAACCTGCCTCCCATGCCCCATATCATTTTGAAAGCCCGCCAAATCCTGTCGGATCCCGAATCGAGCCTCAAGGACCTGGCAGTTGTCATCGAAACCGACCAGGCCCTGGTGGCCAAGGTATTGACCCTGGCCAACTCGGCTTACTATGGCGTCAGCGGCAAGATATCTTCAATACCCCATGCCTCGGTTCTGCTCGGCCAGAAGACCCTGGGGCAAATGATTACCATTTCGGCTTCATCGGCTTTGCTCACCAGAAAGCTGCGGGGCTACGGAATCGATCCCGATGGTATGTGGAAGCATTCTCTGGCCTGTGCATTTGCAGCCAAAAGAATTGCGGAAATCGGCAGTGATAATATGGTTGAGGATGCATTTACCGCGGGGCTGCTGCATGATGCCGGAAAAATTATCCTCGATCCATACGTGCTTAAACATAAATTCGACTTTAAAAAGCTGAAACGTCAAAATGATCCGTCGCTTTTTGAAGCCGAAAGATCCATTATCGGATTCGACCATGCCGAGATCATGTCCCGTGCTTGTCGCATCTGGCGTTTTCCGGAAGATCAAATCGAGGCCATCCGTTTTCACCATCAGCCGCGCTGCTCGGACGAAACCAAGCTGGCCTGCATCATTCACCTGGCTGACTTCTTGGCTAAAACTGCCGGTTTTCCAGCCGGACCGCCAGGAAATCCGAGTCAAATCGCGCCGGATATTCTGGAATTGTTGAAGCTTCAGAAAGAAAATTTGATTGACCTTGCCAACGCTATTAAGGATGATGTGCGAAAAATTGAAGAGGAACTGCAGGAGTAGCCATGCCATTATTTGATTTAACCGAATTTTTCAAGCTGTCCTCAGCCTTGAACTATAATTTGAGTGCTGCCTCTTTGAACCGCTACACCGTTCTGATGTATATCATTGGCAACAAGCGCCTGGTGGCCGATGAAACAAGCGATCGGGAGCAAAAGGGAATCCTGATGGAGGCCCTGGGGTATCTGTTTAACGCATACAGTGAAAAGCGTCGGCGTCTGGGACCCATGGCCGTGCTGCACCCGCTGCGTGCCTCTGCCATATTTACGCGATTTCAAGACGATCTCAGTCTGGTCAATATTCTCACCTTGCTGTTTCACGATATACTCGAAGATGTCAAACCGGGGCAGTTTGACGTTCAGAAGTGGAAGACCATGGAGGGACAGCTTTACGGCCTCATGCAGCGGATGGACGAGAGGGATGAATCCAGGCTGATGCAAAATCTTTTGTGCCTGACACGCACGGACCGGGAATCTTACTACCAGTATATCGGAAGACTGCTGGACAATGCCCGGCTTGTCCCCGAACTGGTTGCCGTGAAGCTGGCAGATCGGCTGGACAATACCCTGGACATGCGTATCGATCTTGAGGATGCCCTGGCCAGAATAGATTTTTTCGAGACCATTTTCCAGGTGCTATTTGTCACCAATTATGCGGGGTACCGGCCCATGATGGAGCATGCGCCGACTACGGCCATTAACGGTGCCCGCCGGTTGTATCAGCTATTTAAGAATGCCGTGTTGCTGTCACTGATTCGGCAACACACGCCGCTGGCGGGGCAGCAGGTCGTCAAGGGCCTATTCGATGCTGTCTCCGAAGCAAGCCTGAAGGAGGCCCAGCGGACCCTGATTCATCTCATGAGCTATCACATCAAAGACCTGAAGGACCAGCGCGGCCTGCTGCTGGAGGCGATGCAATATTGCTACAGCGGCCGCAGCGACCTGGTCACCAAACCTGACGGCAGCCAATTGTTGGATGGATTGTTTTCGACCTACTTCCGGCACAAATCCGGCAAGGTTCGCAACAAGCACCTGGACATCCTGTACCAGAATAAACCTCTGATGCTGCAGGCATCGGTGGCTTTTCTCGTCATTTTTTTAAGCTTCCTCAACGACGACAAGTATTATATTAAAGGCATCAGCGCCAGCGGTATTCGGGCAATCTAGGAAGATTGCGGATTTTGGATTGCGGATTGCGGAATTCGGATTGCGGATTGTCTGCGCATTGGGCATGGCGCAAAAGGCATAGCGCATAGGGCATGGCGAGTTGATTACCTCGATTTGAATCCGTAATATCTGTCTTCCGACCACATTTATTTGTCCTCTGACCTTCTCACCATCTTAACTTCCCAACTTCTCTATTCCGCCTTCTGAGCGCTGTCTTCCTACTTCCGATTTCCGTCATCTCTCCTTTCAATCTGCGATCCGCAATCCGCAATCGAGAGCTTCCCACTTCCGAATTCCGCATTCCACAAACCTCCCCTGTCCGGCGCTTTATTTGTTGTCAAAATAACTATCCGATATTGTTTGTAATACAGACATTTCTCTTGCAAAAAAAGTGAATTCCGCATAAAATTGATAGTAATTTCCTGTACACCCGAAATTGTCATTTTTTTCGATTGGTGGACGATCGGTAATTTGATTTTATGCAACAACAAGACCTTGTCAATCTGCTTGAAATTACGGGGAAGGATCCCACACGCCTTGTCTTTGAGGATGAGCTCACCAGTGTATACAACCGGCGATTCCTCTTCCAATATTTCCAGACCAAAGTGTCCTGGGATAAGCTGGCCAAAAATCCCCTGGCGTTGATAATGATAGACGTTGACAAATTTAAAAGTGTCAACGATTCCCATGGGCATCAGGTCGGGGATGCGGCGCTGGTCTGGGTGGCTGACTTGTTGCGCGAGGTGGCTGGTGACAAGGGATTGTCCATCCGATACGCCGGCGATGAATTCATGCTCTTGTTTACGAATTTCGACAAACAAGCGGCCATGAAAATGGGCAATCGTCTGCTCAACAAAGTCCGCTCGCAACCGTTCCGACTAGAAGACCGGAAAAAGAGCCTTCCCATTACGTTGAGCCTTGGTGTCGCTTCCGCTCCCGAAGATGCAAAAAGCGGCAAGGGCCTGATACAACAAGCCGATGTTGCCCTTTACTCTGCCAAATGCATTGGCCGGGACTGCCTGGTGAACGCCGGTGAAGTCGACCCGGAAACCGTGTTCGACAAAACTGTCGTCAACCAGCTTAAAGCGGTTAAGCTGGTGGGGCGAGATCCCCAGTTCAAAGAGGTAATCAAGGTCCTGAACAAGTTCGGGCAGAAACAAAACCAGATGCTGATTGCCGAGGGCACGGCCGGCCTTGGAAAATCCGAGTTCTTGGAGTCCATCCGGCGCAGCCTGACGCGTACCAAAGCCCGGCACATAAAAGTTGGCGGCGATCCTCAGGAGATGTTCCGACCCTACTACCTGATGGCCAGAATTTTAGTCAATCTGCTGGGCAATCACGGTGATCAGGGAGCTGCTATCATCGCGAGCCTTGATAAAAAGCACCAGGACCACATTGCACGGATTTTGCCGCAGCTGGCACCGGATGCAGCTGTGGTTGAAGATGACAATGAGCGCCTAAATCGCAAGGGCATTTTTTTAGCACTGGCCCATTTGTTTATCAAGGCGGTCGGCAGCCGGCCGATTCTTCTGTTTCTGGATGATCTGCATTTTGCAGACGAAGCCTCGCTGTTTCTGCTGCGCCAACTAATACAGTTCAAAAAATTTTCTTTATGTGTCCTTGCTACGTCGGAAAGCGACCCGGAATCGGAGCGTGCGGAGCACAAAATTCCCCTGCGGCGATTCTGCGAACTCTACCAGGGGCCGCTCGGCATTCGAAGGTTGACCCTTACACCGTTGAATTCCGCTGACATCACCAAGCACATGAATTCCTTGTTTCCGAGTATAAAGATACCACCGGATTTCGAAGATGAACTTGCCCGCATCAGCCAGGGCAATCCGCTCTTTATCAGCGAGCTGCTGCGCAAGCTGGTGTTTGATCGCAAAATTACCTTATCAGGCCAGCAATGGACCATCGAGCCGCCGGAAGAGGGGTATTTCCCCAAAACTCTGGAGGAGATTGTTTCTCAGAAAATTACAGCACTGGATGAAGAAAGCCGCCTGATTTTAGACCAGATTTCGGCCCTCGGGGGGGATGTATCCTTAAGTATGCTGGTGGGCAGTTCCGAGCAACGGGAAGCCAAGGTATTGGAGTTCATTGATCAGGCGAGTGCCCAGGGGCTTATCAGTACCAACTTTCAACTCAACGACGAGATTATCAGCATCCTGGGAAAACAGGTCCTGGCGATCACCTATGGGTCCATTGAGCAGGATCGCAGGCAGGAGTTGCACGAACAGATCGGCAATTACCAGGAAGGACTTTATGATCAGCATATCCTCCCTTCAGCGGCGACGCTGGCCTACCATTTCAAGCGATCCACCAATCAGGAAAAAGCCGGACGTTACGAAAAAATCCAGGCCCTTGCCAACAGCCGTAATTTCAACGGCCGGGAGGCGATGGCCTATTCGGTAGCTGCACCCGGCGAGTCAACTGAAGCCGACATCCCCCTGAAGCCCAATGATTTTAGGCGAATGCCTGAAATTATACGCGATTTTATGGTGGCCGTGCGCAATATTAAGCTCTATCCGCCGGGCAGCAAATCGATTGTCAAAATCAACCGCCAATTTAAAGCCTCCCTCGAGAGGGTGTTGCGTGGCAACGAGACCTTGAATATTATTAAGGTCAAAAATGCCATCCTGGTCAATGGACAGAAACTCGATGCTTCGGAGTTCAAACTGGTGGCGGATACTTTCTTGAAACTGCTGGACCGTACTGAGCTTAAGGGTATCGCATTTCACCGTGGTCTTACCGAGCAGGAGCTTGAAGCCCTGCTGCAGGCCCTCGGCAATACGGTCAAACAGATCTCCACTGCGGGCTTCTGGGACGATTTTTCGGCTGAACACCGGCTGACCAATATCGAATTGAAGCAGGTACAATATTCAGTGAAAGTCAAAGCCGCGGATGGAGCCGGCCAGGGCGCCTCCGCTGCGGTCCCGGGAGCTTTGACGGCTGCCCAAACCTCAGAATTGAATTCGCCGCTAGGTCCACAGGAGCTGAAAGTCATTCCGGAGATATTGCGAGCTCTGGTTGCGGCAGCCCGCGTGATCAACCTTTATCCGCTAAAAAGCAAATCAGTGGTCAATACGCTGAATACGCTGCTGCGAAAGCTGCAGCAATTTTTCACCCTCCAACGAGTTCTGGCTTTTTCCCAGGCCGGCGATACCCTGCTGGTAAACGGTGAGAAACTGGACACAACAGACATAGCGGAGTTAAGAGGGCTGACGGAACATTTTAAGGGCCTGCTCGACAAGATCGGTCTGGAAAGCATCACCTTCCTGGAAAGCATATCCATCCATCAGCTGAAGGCATTTTTCGGGGCGTTGGGTAATTTACCCGAGTCGGAAATGAATTTGGAATTTTGGAAATCTCTGGCCCAGGAGCAGGGCTTGTCCGCTATCGTCTTTGATCAGCAGCTTTATGAAATTCAGGTCGCGCACAGTCTGTCGGCCGGCAGTGTTGAGCCGGTGGCCGGTGCTCATCCCATGGCGATGTCCCCTGGGTTCGGGGACCAACCAATTCCACCGCAACTTTTAAAAAAACACCTGGAGCAGCTACCCAAACAGGTGCAAGATTTGTTTGTGGACGGAAAACCGGCGCTGGTCGAGCAGGCCGTAAACCGGATCTATCTGGGGCTTCAAGAACATGAAATTGGCATGCGCAAGAAGGTTATCGAACTCTGGCGAAAATTGCTGGATCGTTTGACGCCTGCCTATCAGTATGATTTTACCAAGATATTGATGGATCCGCTAATTATCGAATTGGGTGTCGAAAAAGAACCGAAGATGGTTGTCGAGATGGCTTCATTGCTGAGCCGAATGGCCACCCTTTTCATTCAGTTTGCGGATTTCCCTCTGGCATCCCGGGCTCTCGGACATATCGAAAAGCAATATCAAAAGTTTAAGAACGCGGAAGATCCCAACGCCCAGCTCTTTGCCGGCAGCATGAATCGGAAGTTGGACTCCCAGGCTTTGCGGGTTTTGATAGAAGATCTCAAATCCGCTGATCCTCAGCGTCAGCGCAATGCCGCCCAATTGCTGGGAAGCCTGGGAGCCGCGGCGAATTCGATGCTGATCGAGATTATTAAGCGCGAGGATGATTTTCGGACGCGTCAGGTAGCCGCCGGTTTGCTGGCGAAACTCGGGCCCAAAGCGGTTGAACGCATCAAACATTTAATGGTGCTGGAAATCAGCGCCCAGGAGCGCGCGCGAATTCTGGGTATTATTGATATTCTGACCACGGATTTGAAAATCGAGCTGTCCCATGCCCTGGGCGATGAAAATGCCGACTTGCGTCAGGCAGCCTATCGCTTAGTTGAACGTTTGAAAGACAGCCGGGTGATCGAATGGCTGCATGAATTTTTGCAGAGTCCGAATCCGGTCTTGGCGGTCAGTGCTGTCAAATGCTTGGGCAACCTCCGACCGCCGAATGTAGAGACTGAATTGATTGCCTTGCTAAATTCAACCGACAATGTTCTACTGCGGGTTGCCTGCTGCCGGGCGCTGGGTCAGATCGCCAATCCACTGTGCGCGGATGCTCTGCATAAACTTTTACTGCCCCAGCGGTCATTCATTTTCCGCAAGAATCAAGATTCCCGGGTGCGGGAGGCCGCCGCCTATGCACTGGGCCAGATCTCTCACCCGGAAGCCCCACAAAGCCTCCTCCAGTTTGTGAATGACCGTGATCCCGCGGTACAGGAGATCGCGCGGCAGGCGCAAGAAACCACCCCGGTGGCCGGAGGCGGATAAATGACTAATGGCGGATAAATGACTAATGACTATTGAATAACGAATAATGGTGGTTGTCGCTTCGCTCCGTCATTTTTGAAATGGGCTATGCGGCTCGAAAGCGCTCGACGGGAAGGTTCTCTTGTAAAAGTATCTCAATATAATTCAGTTTTCAGGCCGCTTTCTTTTCGCCGGTGAACAGAGCAACAGTCATGGCCTTTAGGTGTTCGGCCATTTCAAAATCTTCAAAATCCCTTCGATCATCAACCTTCTTGTCCAGGACAGAATCGCGGCTGCGGTAAGCGGCTACCAGGTCGGGATCAATTTCAATGGCTCGGTCGAAATCCCGGTAAGCCCGGGCGGTTTCCCCGGCTTTTTCATGGGCCAGGCCGCGCAGGTGAAATGCACGGGCATAGGCCGGATCGAGCCGAATGGCGTGCGTAAAATCGGATATGGCTTTTTGTATCTTATTCGTTTTCAACTGCGCAGCGCCACGGCTAGAGTATACCAGCGCAAATTTGCGGTCATGTTTGAGCGCCTGGGAAAAATATTTGATGCTGGCTTTGAAATCATTTCTAAGATAGGCCGCAACACCCTCATCGAACAATTTAATCGCCATGAAATTTTCGGACATTGGGATATCCTCCAATAAAAAACAATGATGATCTAATTTCAGATCTCGTCAATATATTTTCAACCTAAGCATCGTGCTTAGCTTTGTCAATGAATACGGGCTGTTGGGGGTTTCGATTGCGGATTGCGGATTTTGGATTGCGGATTGAGATGAATTGAAGCGCAGGGAACTGCTGCGAGGTTTCGGTGTTCGGCTTTCGGGATTCGGCGTTCGGGGCGAGGCAAAGAGAACCGGACGAAGGCGGAATATCGAAGGTTGATTCGGGTTGCGGGATGACCGCAACCTCCGCTCTCACCTTCTCACCTTCTTAACTTCCCATCTTCTTTCCTCTGTCCTCTGCCATCTGTTATCGGATAATTGGTTGTCAGATGGGCCTGCCCGTGGTAGATAACGCTTTTCGTAATTCAAATCTCTGCTCAAAGCGATCCGCAACTGGCAGCACACCGGCGCCAACACGACTTTGGTGCGTGGGAGACTCACGATGGATAGCAGCGACTTATCGAACCCGACTAACGGCGCAGCCGATGCGAATGTCTGGCGCGAAGACTATCAGATCAGATCCTATGAAGTCGATTGCCGTAATCGGCTGTCGATCCTCTCAATGTTCAGTTTCATGCAGGAGGCCGCCAGCAAGCATGCCGCGGCCCTGGGTGTATCCATTCACCAACTGCTATCCGAAAATTATACCTGGCTCCTGTCCCGCCTCAAGATCCAGATTGCCGCCTATCCCGGTTGGAATGATCCGATACAGATCAAGACCTGGCCTTCGGGCACCCAACAATTGTTCGCGCTGCGAGATTTTGCAATGATCGACGCCGACGATCAAACCGTTGCCGCCGCCGTTTCGGCCTGGCTCGTCATCGATCTGCAAAAGCGGCGCCCGGTGCGGATTGCACCATTTGTCAAGAGGCTTAAACCCATTGAAGGAAGCCATATTTTGAATGACCGGCTGGACAAGCTGCCCGCCTTGAAAAGTCCCGTTCATGAAAAGTGTTTTGTTGTGCGCCATTCCGATCTCGATATCAACCAACACGCAAACAATGTGAAATTCGTGAAATGGGTTGTCGAAGGTGTGCCGGCTGCCACCCTGAACGGAGCTGTGCCCGTGGAATTAGAAATCAACTTTCAGGCGGAAGCCTTTTATGAGGACCGCATTGTCGCCGCCTGTTGCCCGCAAGATCCGGACAACACGATTTTTCACCACAGCCTGACCCGTCAACAAGACGGCCGGGAACTGGCACGGGCCGTGACGAAGTGGAAAAGGATTGATTGAGGCAATTGGTTTCGAGGTGAGGGATTTGGGTCGCGAGGCTCGGGAATGCGCTGGGTGCAAGATAAAAGCTGAAAGCTGAAAGCTCAAAGCTCAAAGTTGATGGATGCAGTCCATTTTAACATTACTGGCAGCGGGCTTTTCGATTGCGGATTGCGAATTTTGGATTTCGGATTAATTCGACTAGCAGTCTGGCGTGCGGGGTACAGGCAACGGTCGCTCCTACCTTCTTAACTTCTCAACTTCTATCTTCTGTTCTCTGACATCTGACCTCTGTCATCTGCCGCCTATTTCAGGTGGATTACCGGCCCGGAGCTGTACTGATCCGCTACGGTCAGCCGGGCCTTGCAGCGGGTGAGCGCCTGGGCCACTTCGTCAAATGCTTTTTGGGGGGCGTTGTTGATTTCGCTCAGATGGGCCAGGATGACATGCTGCAGATTATCATGCTGCAGTTCATGCAGCAGATTTTTAGAATCGCTGTTGGACAGGTGGCCGACCCGGCTTTGAATGCGCTGTTTCAGGGGCCAGGGATAAGGGCCGGTTTCCAGCATCTGGGGATCGTGATTGGCCTCTAAAACCAACAGGGAACAGTGCTTCAAATGCTCTTTGACCATGGCGGTGGCAATGCCCAAGTCGGTGGCAATTGCGATGCGGGTTCCGTTGCGGCCAACGGTAAAACCGGCCGGATCCTCCGCGTCGTGGGATATCGAAAATGGATGGATGGTTAATTTTCCAATGTTAAAGCTGGTACCGCAATCAAAGGATCTGGTTTCATGCAGGCTGCCAAGCCCGGGGGAGGCTGCTTGTGTTTTCTGATTGATGTATACCGGCAATTTAAAACGGCGTGAAAGGATGCCGGCCCCCTTGACATGATCGCTATGCTCATGGGTGACGATGACTGCATCCAGGTCTTCAGGAACCAGATTTCTCGATGTCAGGCGTCGCTGGAGCTCGATACCGGAAAGCCCGGCGTCCACCAGGATGGAGGTCTCGCCATCGGAAATATAAGTTGCATTGCCCTTGCTGCCGCTGGCCAGATTGCAGACGGCGAGATTGTAATCGAGCGAAGGCTGGTGTTTATAGGTCATTGGGTCCCTTCTGATATTACTTCTGAATATATAGCTGAAATTTGGTCACATTGCTCGATGAGCGCTACGCTTGAAGAGCGTTTCACTTGAAGAGCGCTTTGCTATAGGAGCGCTATGCAAAAAGAGCACTGCGCTTGAAGATCGTTTGGCTAAAGGAGCGTTTCACTTGAAGAGCACTTCGCTTGAGGCAAAAGATTGCAAGAACAATACATACATCATCAAAATCCGCATTGCAAAGCAAAACCTACAATTGCATCCAACATCGAGGCCGCCGGCCGCTCCTACAAGCCTGGAGGGCTGCTCCTCGAGTTCCGCAGGAACGCTCCTCCAGCGCAGCGCCCGTCAAGGCCGCAGGCCGCTCATTTATTGTTTCCCCGTATGCCCGAAGCCGCCGGTGTTGCGGGAGGTTTCGTCAAGCTGCGGCACTTGCTGTAGTTGAGCCTGGTAAACTTTCTGGATCACCATCTGGGCGATGCGGTCCCCGCGGTGGAAGGTGAAAGGTTCTTGGCCTAAATTAATCACTGCAATTTTAACCTCGCCACGGTAGTCGGCGTCGATAGTACCGGGGGAATTAATCAGGCCGATCCCGTGTTTGACCGCCAGGCCGCTGCGGGGACGGATCTGAGCTTCAAAACCCGGGGGCAGCGCAATGGCAAATCCGGTGGGCAGCAGGGCTATCTCACCTTTTTCCAGGGACTCGTCTTTTTCGACCGCAGCGCAGATGTCCATGCCGGCGCTTTGGGGCGTCATATAGCGGGGCAGGGGAATGTCGGTATCCGTTTCCGGGCGCAGGCGCAGAATTTTAATCGTCGGGGCAGGTTCCAAGGTTAATGTCAGAGTTAAGAATTTATTTTTATTTTGTTGCAAAAAACCTGGTCCTTTGGGCCAGGTTAGAGACAATCGGCTATGCTCTCTATCCAAAATCGAGTTTTAACATGGTGCCAGAAACCTACGGCAAAGTACTTTTTGCGAGCTGAGCGGTTTTTAATCGGGAATTACCCGAACAAAATATTCTCAAACTCCTTCTTGTCCGCATCCAGCGGGCCCAAAAGCGTCAGCGTCATCTGCCGGCGGTTGAAAAGCTCGTGTGCCAAATCCTGGATCTCGCCGGCCGTGACGGCCTCGACTTTATCGATGATGGTCTGCAGAGGAATATCTTCGCCGAAATGAATTTCGTTCTGGGCCGTGCGCACCATTTGATTGTCCGCACTTTCGGACGCCAGCAACAGACTGCCCTTGGTATATTCCCGGGCGCCGGCAAGCTCCGCTGGTTCGACCGGTTCGTTTTTGATTCTGTCGATCTCATCCAAAACCAGCTGCGTGGTTTCCCGGGCCATTTGTGGGTCGACCCCCATATAAAATCCGAACATACCAGTGTCCACATGGGAGGAAATAAATGAATACACCGAATAGGCGAGGCCCCTGCGTTCCCTGATCTCCTGAAATAGCCTTGAGCTCATGTTGCCGCCCAGGATGGTGTTCAGCAATGAGCAGGTATAGCGACGCGGGTCCGTGATGGACAACCCCGGGGCGCTGAGGCAGATGTGCATTTGTTCCAGCCTGCGATGGTTGAGGTCTACCACCGATCGGCCCTGGGGTTTTTGGCGCTGGGGGAAGCCTTGCCGGGTCGCGATGGTTCCAAACACCGGTTCGACCAACTCCACCAGGCGCTCGTGCTCCAGGTTGCCGGCCGCGGAGATGACGATGCGATCGGGTTGATACAGACGCTGGAAAAAATTCTTGAGGATCGGGGCATCGAAACGGGCAATATTTTCCGGCGTACCGAGGATCGAGCGGCCCAGTGGATTTTCGCCCCAAAAATTATGGCCGGAAAGCATATGGACGTATTCGTCCGGGCTGTCTTCGACCATGCCGATTTCCTGCAGGATTACCGGCCGCTCTTTGTCTATTTCACGCGGATCGAAGACCGAATTGACAAAAATATCTGAAAGGATATCCACCATGGTTTCCGCCTGGCCGTCAATGACCCTGGCGTAGTAGCAGGTGTTTTCCATGGTCGTGAAGGCGTTGGTGTTGCCGCCAATGGCATCGAATTCTTTGGCGATTTGAAAAGCGGAACGCTTTTGGGTGCCCTTGAAAATCATGTGCTCGATAAAATGAGACAGCCCGCTTTCAGGCGCAGACTCATCCCGGGCACCCACGTTGACCCATACGCCCATGGACACCGAGCGCGTGTAGGGCATACTTTTAGTGACAATCCGTATTCCGTTTGCCAGGGTGGATTTAACGACGTTTTCGTCCATTTTCTTCTTCCGAGACAGCCTTATGGCTCAGACGGATTTTCCCGTCCCGATTGATTTCCAGTACCTTGACTTTTAGCTTGTTGCCCTCTTTCACGATGTCGGACACTTTGGTCACCCGATGGTTGGCCAGCTGCGAAATGTGCACCAGGCCGTCGGTACCGGGCATTATCTGAACAAAGGCACCGAAATCCGTGATTTTTACCACCGTACCTTCGTAGATTGCGCCGACTTCCGGTTCGCGAGTCAGGTCTTCGATCATTTTGATCGCCGCATCACCTTCCTCCCTTGAGAAAGCGGCCACCTTGACCTGACCCGAATCCTCAATCGCAACATTGGTGTTGGTTTCGCTTTGAATCCCCCGGATGACTTTGCCGCCGGGGCCGATGACTTCGCGAATTTTATCAGGGTTGATCTGGATGGTGATGATGGTCGGTGCAAATGGTGAAATCTCCTGACGGGGTTCTGTTAACGCTTCATCCATTTTATCGAGGATATGCAACCGTCCGATTTTGGCCTGGGCCAATGCTTTTTCCATGATATCTTTTGACAGCTCAAGGATCTTGATATCCATTTGCAGGGCGGAAATGCCGTCCCGGGTGCCGGCTACTTTGAAATCCATATCACCGGTGTGATCTTCATCGCCCAGGATATCCGATAGGATAACCACCTGGTCGTCTTCTTTAACAAGACCCATGGCGATGCCGGCCACCGGGGCCTTGATCGGAACCCCGCCGTCCATCAGGGCCAGACAGCATGAGCAGACCGTTCCCATGGAGGATGAACCGTTGGACTCGAATACTTCGGAAACCAGGCGGATGGTGTATTCAAAATCTTCTTTGTCCGGCAGTATTTTCTCGATGGCGCGCGTGGACAGTCCGCCGTGGCCGATATCCCGCCGACTGGGACCTCCCATGCGTTTTACCTCGCCGACGGAATAGGGCGGAAAATTATAATGCAGCATAAAGGGGCGGAACTCCTCGCCACTGAGCGTCTCAACCCGCTGCTCATCCTGGCCGGAGCCTAAGGTCAGCACACCGAGCACCTGGGTTTCGCCCCGGGTAAACAGGGCGCTGCCGTGGGGGCGGGGTAAAATGCCGGCTTCACAGGTAATGGGCCGGATTTCGTCGAACCGGCGTCCGTCTATCCGGCCCCCCTCTTTCAAAATGAGATCCCGGCTGATTTTTTTCTGCAGACTGCTTAAAATATCGTAAGCCTCGCCCTCACGGCCTTCATATTCCTCCCCGAGGTTTTCGACCAACTCGGTTTTAAGTTTGCGAATGGCTGCGTAGCGCTTCATTTTTTCAGGAATCAATATGGTCTCGCGCAACTTCGCGGCGGCTTCTACTTCCAATTTTGCGGTCAGAGCCTCGTCTTTGGCCGGCGGCTCAAACGGTCTTTTCTCGACCCCATGGGTCTCCCGCAGTTTCAGTTGCAGATCGATTAGGGGCTGCAGGGAGCGGTGGCCGAAAAATATGGCTTCGAGCATGTCGGCTTCGCTGACCAGGTCTCCGCCGCCTTCCACCATCACGACTCCGGTTTTGGAACCGGCCACGATAATGTTGATATCGGCTTTCTCCCACTCTGCAATCGTCGGGTTAATCCTTAATTGGCCGTCGATCCGCGCCACCCGCACCATGGCAATGGGGCCCGCAAAGGGAATATCCGACAGCGTCAGGGCGGCCGAAGCCCCCAGCATCGCCAGCGTATCTGGATCGTTTTCCTGGTCCATCGACAGGACCGTTGCGATCACCTGGGTTTCATAGCGGTAGTCCTTGGGAAACAGAGGCCGGATCGGGCGGTCTATCAGACGGGCCGTGAGGGTCTCTTTTTCACTGGGGCGGCCGATTTCGCGTCGGAAATAATTGCCCGGTATGCGCCCGGCGGCATAGATTTTCTCCTGGTACTCGACGGAAAGGGGCAAAAAACTCGATTGCCGCTCCTCGTGGGCCGACACCACGGTAACCAGGACAATGGTGTCACCGTACCGAACCACCACCGAACCTGATGCCTGTTTGGCGACCTTGCCGGTTTGAATGCTCAGTGTTTTTCCATCGATTTCTTCTTTAACCAAAATTTCCATGTTTTTCTCCTAACTTCTGGTGACGTCTCACCGAATCTCTTCGGGTGTCTAAAGCGCAACCAACTCAAACGCAGACAGCACGTCACGGAATGCCGGATCGAATCCGGCTTGTCTAAATGCCAGCCAAGGCCAATGATCGATTATAGGCCGAAGTGATTCCCGGCAATGGCCCGAAAAACCGGGTGGTATTTCAAGCAGTGCTGGCGTCCTACTTTCTAAGGCGTAGATGGGCATACAAGTTTGTTGTTGCGGTGCGGTGTTTACCGTTTCAACCCCAGGGTATCAATGATGGTCCGGTAGCGGTTGACGTCTTTGAACTTTACATAGTTGAGTAGTCGACGGCGTCTGCCTACCAGCATCAACAGACCCCTGCGGGAATGATGATCTTTTTTGTGTATTTTTAAATGTTCGGTAAGATAGGAAATACGGTGGGTTAAAAGGCCCACCTGTACTTCGGGCGACCCCGTATCGGACTCGTGCAATTTGAATTTTTCAATCAATTTCTTCTTATCTTCTGTTGTGAAAGCCACTTTCTTTTTCGCCTCCTCTGGTTTTGGTGCTTAATCTTATAGTGATCTAAATTTCGGCCTGAATATAAGGGGAACAGATTTGATTACCCTTGCGGTATAGATACTGGATGCCGGATACTCGATACTCGATTTTAAAACGGATATCATCCCTATTTTATCCAGTATCTTGTGCACTATGTTAAAAAAATACCATTTGACACCCAATGATCTTTTACGACGATGCCGATCAAGTCAAGTGCTCTGTTTTGGAAAAACACAGCAATATGTCAAACCGTCATCGGTCTTGCTCTGCTCCACGATGGCAACCAGATCTTGTTCCCGGTCGACAATTTTCAGGTAGCCGCCCGCCTGACCGGTTTTGCCGGCATCATCCCGTCCGGACAGATCTGATAAAGCCAGTTTTTGACCTTGCCGGATTTTGGCTGCCAAGTGGTCTCCGGCAAAAAATTCAGGCATATCCGGCAGTGCGTTCGCCATGGGGATCATTTTCGCTGACAGGCTGCCGCGTCCGGCCAGGTCTTTAAACGCAGATAACGAAATTGCCTGATCCAGGGCAAATCCACTGCTTTCGATCCGTTTTAACGCGCTGAGGTAGCCGCCACAGCCCAATTCCCGGCCGATATCAGCGCCCAAGGTCCGGACATACGTTCCGGCCGAGCAGGATACCTCGAAACGAATGTAGGGTAAATCTACTCCAGTGACACAAATGTCGTAAATCTGCACCTGCCGGGGCGGCTTTTGAACCGGCTGACCGCGACGGGCAAGTTTGTAGAGGGGAACCCCTTTGTGTTTTAAAGCCGAATACACCGGCGGTACCTGTTCAATAAACCCTTTGAACGAGTCGGCTACGGATTGAATCGTCTGCTGCGAATACTCCCCCACTTCCGCGGTAGAAACGACGGTACCGGTTAAATCCTGGGTATCCGTTTCCTGGCCCAGTTTAAGCTCGGCAGCGTATTTTTTAGGGCCGTGCAGTAAAAATCCGGCCAGCCGCGTGGCCTGATTGATACAGCATACCAGCACCCCTTCGGCGAAAGGATCCAGCGTGCCCGCATGTCCGGCCTTAGCGGCTTTAAGCGTTTTTTTGATAATTGCCACCACCCGGGCGGATGACATGTTCGCCGGTTTGTCAACTACCAGGATACCGTTCAGATTTGCCTGATTGCCGGTTTCCGATGGCTGGTCTCTGGTTACTCGATACTCGATGCTGGAAACTCGATAATTGAAGGTTCAATACACTTAGCACTTGGCTCGAAGCAACAGCATAAAATGAGATGTTTTCCTCTCAAAAATCCGCAATCCGCAATCCGAATTCCCAAATTGAAAGAATCACAGGGTTTGCGCCAGGGTAATAATATCCGATTTTATTTTCAACAGGCTCGATTCAACCTGGAAACCGGCTGCGCTGGCATGCCCGCCACCCCCGAAAGCGCCGGCGATGGCTGCCACATCCACTGATCCGTCAGAGCGCAGGCTGACGTGAAAATGGCGCTTGCTGTCTGATTTTGCCCGACCGTTGCGCTGTTCCTGGATCAGGGCTGCCACCTTGACGTCCTGAATTCGCCGGGCGTAGTTTATCATGCCGTCGACATCTTCCGGCTGGGTTTCTGTAAAATCAAACATGGCATTGGTGACGGTCATGACGGACAGTTTGCCGTTTTCTGATATTTCGAGGGAATCCAGCGCCAGGTTCAACAGCTTGATACGTTCCAGGGAGTATGTGCCGAACACGCGCTGGGCCACACTGTAAGGCTCAACCCCCAGCTCCGTCATCTCTTGGCTGATGGCGAATGCGGCCTGATTGGTATTTGAAAAACGAAACGATCCCGTGTCGGTTAATATCCCGGTATAGATTGACGTCGCGATCTCCTTATCCAGAGGGATATCCAGGGCCTTTATCAACCGGTACACAATTTCCGCCGTGGAGCAGGCATCGGCGTCGACGAGCTGAATGTCGCCAAAACCGGTGTTTGAAAGATGGTGGTCGATGTTGATAACCACCGGTATTTTGCTGATTGTCGAACTGGCCTCTCCCACCCTTGACAGGTCGCCGCAATCCAGGACCAGCGCAACGTCATAGGCCTCGGCTTTTTCTATGTGCCTGACAATGCGTTCGACGGACGGCAGAAAACGATAAACCGCCGGTATCGGGCTGGAATTGTAAAGGGTGACTTCTTTTACCCGGCGGCTTAAGGCCAGACCCAGGGCCAACAGGGAACTGACGGCATCCCCATCCGGGTCACTGTGGGAGGTCAGCAAAATATGGCGTGCGTTTTTAATCTGATTTATGATCTGATCCATTGTGCGTCGATATCTTCTCTAATAATTGGTCGATCTGCGAACCGTATTCAAACGATTCATCATAAAAAAATTTTAAATCCGGCATATAGCGCAGACCAAGCCTGCCTGCAAGACTTCTTTTGATAAATCCGCGTGCGCTTTCAAAGCCCTGGGCGGCGGCTTCCGATTTTTCGCTGTCACCGTATATTGTAAAATAAATTCGGGCCAGTTTCAAATCGCGTGACATTTTTACGCTGGTGATGGTCGCCATCGCCAGACGGGGGTCACGGATTTTTTTTTTCAATAGTTCCGACAGGACTTCCTGAATCAAACCGCTTACCCTGTCAGCGCGGGAAAAAGGAATCATAAGTGAATTATTTCCATTTCCATATCAACAATTTCAGCCAGACCCAAATCTTCAGCCATATTGAATAATTTGTCTATTTTCGAGTTGATCAGGGCGGCGTCGTTGCCGATCATCGAAATTCCGATTTCAGCTTTCTGATAAATATCGTTTGACCCCACCTCGGCGATGGATGCATTGAAGCTGTTGCGCAATCTGTTGATCATTGACTTGACAATTTTGCGTTTGCCTTTCAATGAGCGGCAATCGTGCAATCTCAAGCTGATTAGTCCGGTACCGACGACCATTTTTGTTATTTGTTAATCGTTATTGGTTATTGGGTACTGGGTATTAGGTATTCGGAATTGGGTATTAGTCATTGGGTACTCGATGCTCCTGATCGGATATGCCGGTAACAAATCCGCAATCCGCAATCCCCAATCCGCAATCCTTCTATTCGATTTCCGGTCGGATTTCTTCCAGATAGTAGCACTCCAAAACATCGCCGACTTTAATGTCATTGAAGTTTTCGACGCCGATGCCGCACTCGTAGCCGGACTGCACTTCTTTGACGTCATCTTTAAAGCGCCGCAAGGACGAATTTCTGCCGTCGTATAATTGTACGCCGTCTCTGACGACCCGGATACTCTTGCCCCGTTCAAACTTGCCGTCAGTCACATAGCTGCCGGCGATGGCGCCTACTTTGGGAATTTGAAATACCTCGCGAACTTCTGCCGAGCCCATGATATGCTCCTTATAGGTGGATTCCATCAATCCGACCAGGGCGTCCTTGACATCCTTGATGACATCATAGATGATGTTATAAAACCGCATATCAACATTTTCTTCACTAGCCAGGGCCTGGACTTTCGGCGTCGGCCGTACGTTAAAGCCGATGATAATCGCATTGGATACCGTCGCCAGGGAAATATCGTGTTCGGTGATGGTACCGGTGGCCGAATGCACAACTTTCACTTTGACCTCTTCGTTGGACAATTTGGTCAGCGCTTCAACCAGTGCCTCATTGGAGCCATGCACATCGGCTTTTATAATAATATTCAGATCCTTGATTTCACCCTGCTGCATCTGTTCGAAAAGGTTATCCAGGCTGAGCCGGTTGGTCTGGGCCAGCTCTTTGGAACGCTGTTTCTGGCCGCGATGCAGGCTGACCTGTTTGGCGCTTTTCTCATCTTCCAAGGCAATCAATTCATCGCCGGCCATGGGCACCCCTGACAGTCCCAGGACTTCCACCGGAATCGATGGGCCGGCCGAGTCCACCTGGACCCCCCGGTCGTTGAGCAGGGCCCTGATTTTACCGTAGTGGATGCCGCACACCACCGGTTCGCCGTTTCGCAGGGTGCCTTCCCTTACCAACACGGTGGCGACCGGACCGCGGCCCGAGTCAATCTTGGCCTCGACCACATGACCGAGCGCCAGCTTTTCGGCGTTGGCCTTGAGCTCTAAAATTTCAGCCTGCAGCGATATCATTTCCAGCAGCTCATCGATACCTTCTTTTTCTTTGGCGGAAACGTGCAGGAAAATCGTATCCCCGCCCCAATCTTCCGGAGTTAAGCCGTTTTCGGCCAGCTCTCTTTTCACGCGGTCGGGATCGGCATTGGCTTTATCGATCTTGTTGACGGCAACGATAATCGGAACCTCGGCCGCCCGGGCGTGGTTGATCGCCTCCAGGGTCTGGGGCATGACACCGTCGTCGGCAGCCACCACCAGAACGACGATATCGGTGACCTGGGCACCACGGGCCCGCATGGCGGTAAATGCTTCATGCCCGGGCGTATCCAGAAAGGCAATCCGGCCCTTGTTCGTGGCAACATGATAGGCACCGATATGCTGCGTGATTCCGCCGGCTTCCAGATCGGTGATGCGGGTTTTTCGAATAACATCGAGCAGCGAAGTCTTGCCGTGATCGACATGTCCCATGATGGTTACCACCGGCGGTCTTTCCTGTAATTTCTCCGGATCGTCGGCAGTCTGCTTTAATATCTCTTCTTCCTCGAAGGCCGCACCGGCTCGCTCGACTTCATAATTGAACTCGGCTGCCACCAGGGCGGCGGTATCGTAGTCTATGCTTTGGTTGACGGTGGCCATGAAGCCCATTCCCATAAGCGTTCTGATCATCTCGTTGGCTTTGATTCCCATGCGTTTTGCCAGTTCGGACAAAACGATTGCTTCATCGATTTTAATCCGGCGCTTGATCGCTTTGGCCGTGGTGATCTGAGTCTTCTGGGCTGAGGCGGGTACCTTGGTCTTGGCGCCTTTGCGCGGTTTGCGAGACCGGTAGCCGCTGTCATAAAGATCCTGGCCTTCGACAACCGATTTTTTGCGGAAGGAGATTTTCTTTTTTAGGAATTTGCGATCGTGATCTCCCTCATCGCCCTTTTTCTTCCACTTCTTTTTCTTGGCGTCTTTGGCCGGTGTTTCGCCCGGGCGGGTGCCGGGTTTCGGAGTGGCAGGTTTACCGCCCGGCCGCGGCTCTAATTTGGTTTTGGCTTTTTCTTTTTTAGCGGGTTTTTCCGTCTTTGGTCTTTCCACCGGTTTTACCGGCAATTGGATGATTTTAGCGGACTCGTCTTTTTTGACCCGTTTAACGACTTTTTTAGGGGGCTTTTCTTCGACCACTTCTGTCGTCGCCTCCGCCTCCGCCTCGGCTTCGGCAACGGTCTCCTCGGCCGGTTCGGCCGGGGCAGCTTCTTCCTCGACCGCCTCCGGTACTTCCGGTTCCGGTTCGGCGGCCGCGATTTCCTCGACGGGTTCGGCTTCTTCAGGGACTTTTTCAGACGGCACTTCGGCGGCCTCCGGCACTTCCGGTTCGGGCGCCGGTTCAGGAGCTGCTTCGACCTTCACCTTTTTCCGCCGGCGAATGACAGTCGGCTTGACGCGCGTCTCTTCAATGGTCTCTTCTTTTTTACCGAAAAGCTGTTGCCTGATTTGGGCAACCGTGTCGTCATCCAGAGCGCTCATATGGCTCTTGACCGCGATATCCAGATCATTTAGCTTGCTCAGTAGAATTTTGTTTTCCAGGTTAAGGTCTCTGGCGAGCTCATAAACCCTAATCTTTGCCATTACGTCCCCCTAAGGCACCTATAAATATTTTTACGTCAGGTCTCGTAACTTACTCCTAACATGAGTCAACTTTTTTGGTCGCGATCTATATCAATTTGCGCCAAATTTAGGAATTTAGGAATTAGATAGTTACAAATAATATTTTGCGCAAAAAGCGCAAAATATTTAAGAATTAACTAGTTGACCACGTAAAACCGGGATAACATACATTTCTTTGAGTTTTAACGAAGTCGCGGTTATTTGACGTCC
>Ga0209786_1000157_pt1 | contig 28968 bp, 24 predicted proteins | sample WorMetilvaeELBA2_FD_187405 | JGI IMG/M metagenome (GOLD analysis project Ga0209786, IMG submission 187405) | Marine gutless worms symbiont microbial communities from Max Planck institute for Marine Microbiology, Germany - Olavius ilvae ELBA.2... ...
GGACGTCAAATAACCGCGACTTCGTTAAAACTCAAAGAAATGTATGTTATCCCGGTTTTACGTGGTCAACTAGTTAATTCTTAAATATTTTGCGCTTTTTGCGCAAAATATTATTTGTAACTATCTAAATCCCTGAATTCCTAAATCCCTCAATTCCCAAATTCCTCAATCCCTATTTCTCTTTGGTGTAGTACACGCCGGGAATCCAGCTTTTGTGAATTTTCGCGGTCTCATTAGGATCTGCTAGGTTTTCATCGATAAACTTGAAATTGACCCACCCAATCCGAATAATATCATTGTGGCTCAATTTTTGGCGATCTACCGTTTCACCGTTCACAAGAGTGCCGTTGGTGCTGCCCAAATCATGGATATAATATTCTTGCCGTTCCCCCGAAACCGGGCTGTCTGCCTGCTCGATTGCAGCATGTTCGGTGCTGACCACGACATCATCGATAAATATATCGCAGCCCGAACTCCGGCCGAGGGTTAATCTGGGTTGGTCAAGCGAACATTTGTTGATAGCCACACCATCATGCATCTGTGCGATCAATGCCATTTACAATCTCCTTCATGATAATTTCCGGGATAAGCGGTGAAGGGCGCAGCCCTGCAGTTTGATAAGTCCTGGCAGCGCATTTCGTAAAAATTGGATCGCCGCCGAAATGATGTGCCGTTTAACCCGGGTATGTCGACCATTCGAATCATGATCAGCATTTTAGCCGGCTCCTTCACCGGCCACCTCAGAACCCTGAACCTCAGAACTCTGAACCTCGAATTTGTTTTCGGCCATTTGGGTCTTCAAGTTTAGTACTATATGGATTATGTTATGTCGGGTCGGTTATAGAGCCGAAAGTTCAATGTCCCGGAGGTGTTCCAACAGCGGTTCAAAAACCGCGATTGCTAATTGCTTGAATTGTTCACCGAAGGGATCGGATTGACGAAAGCAAAGGTCATAATAAGGGTCTTGGGATTCCGCTTTGATATTTTTACTGTACCCGCCCCCGGTCCATTTCTTTTTTGCCTGGGACAAGGCGGTGGATTCCGGCATGGATTTAACCAGCACTTTTTCAGCATATTCAAAGGAGGATTGCGGGAAAAAATGAAGCGGGCTCTCCAAGCCCCGGCGATACAGCCTGAGAAGGACTGCCAGATTTGGAAGGCTGTCGGTCAGCGGTTCAAATTGAACCGCCCCGTCTTTGCAAATCAGGTAGGTGCGCCTTGCAAAATCCCCCGGTGCGGTATGGCAATAAATCAGGTGTTCGATCCAGGCTTTGAGCAGATCTTCGGCCCTCAGCCGGCCGTACCGGATGCGGACGCAGCCGAATTCCGCCAGGGGCGCCAGGCGGCCGGTAATTTCAAATCCGGCCGTTTCGAAAGCGACGTCGATGGGTTCAAGTGCCTGGGCGGCAACATATTTTTCGATCTGCCTGGTAAAATTCTGCACCTCAAGGGACATTTCGTTATAATAGTGATCACCGACCCGACCAGGCGGCAGTTGGCCGGTTGCTTTTTGCACGGGTCTGAAATCCTGCAGCGCAACCCCGGAAAGCCGGTTTTTCAATAGATTCTGCCCGATCAGGTAGCCTTCGAGCGGCTGCAGCTGGAAAGTTTCGCGTTCATCCGGCAGGTTCAAATCGTCTTCGAGTACCATTCCCAGCCGCTTTTGGACCAGATACCTGGCCGGATTGCGGAAAAACCGCCCCAGGGAATCCAGATCCAGCTGGTACCATTTTTCTAATTCCGCGTCGGCTATGGGCAGCCTGCGATTGAAAAAAGCAAGCGGCTGCCGGTTGTCGCTTTTTCCGCTGCCGGCCAGCATATTATCGGTGGAATAACTGAACAGCCTGCTGTCTTCTCTGAAGTAAGCATCCGAAAACGGCTGCAGACGGTGGCGCGTGACGATTTGATCGAGGATTGAAACGCCGCTGGTTGCAAAGCCTTGCTCGACGGTGTCCAACAGTTCGCTGACCAGCACCGAGGGCGGCAACGCCGAGTTATCCTGGATGCTTTGTCCCACGAAGCTGATATATAACGTCCGGCGGGCTGATACTATCGATTCGAGGAACAGATACTTGTCATCGTTGCGCCGGGACCGGTCGCCGGCCCTGGGGTGTTGTGCCATCAGATCAAAATTCAGCGGCTGGTGCTCGCGCGGGAACGTATCGTTGTTCAGACCGATAAGGCAGATAACTTTAAAAGGGATGCTGCGCAGCGGCAGCATGGCACAAAATGTAATCCCGCCGGTCAGGAAACCCGATCCGAAATTGTTTTTTTCCAGATTTGATCTTAAATAAGACTGAATAACTTTAAGCTCGACGGCCTCCTTAAAATCGGCCGACGCTTCTTTGGCGCCTAATTCTTCCAACGTTTGGCGCAGAAATTGAAACTCCCGCTCTGTACGGTCATCCGGTCGCAGGAACTGCTCCATCAGTGCCAGTAGCACCCCGCGCCACTCTCCCAGTGTTCTGGTTTGACTCAGGATTTCAGACCAGGCAAAAAGCCTTTCGATGAACTTGGCAAATCGGCCCAGAATCTGGACCTCCCCGCCCTCAATGTCGTCATAGGGCAAGATGCCGTTGAACGTCGTCCGGCTTTCACCCGGCATGGCGTAGCCGAGGATCAACCGATCCAGGCCCGCGCGCCAGGAGTTTTCCGGATAGCCGGGCAGACCGGCTTTTACCCTGCTGTCTTCATTGATGCCCCAGCGAATGTGGGTGTCATTGATCCAGCGTTCGACAATCTTGAGATCCGAATCCGCCAGGTCAAATTTTGCCTTAATTTCTGAATATTCCAGCAGCCGGAGAACCCGTGGGGCTTCAAAACGACTGTCGGCCATCTCAAGCAGGGCCAGAAACCCATCGATTGTGCGGTTTTCGCGGCGGTGACTCTGATCGGCAATGCTGAAGGGGATTCGTAGGGTTTCATCGGATTGGGCGTCAAAAACGGCATGCACGAATGGCGCATAGGTTTCAATATCCGGTGTCATAACGATGATGTCCCGGGGCGCGAGCGTGGCGTTATCTTCAAACATGGCCAGCAGGTTGTCGTGCAAAATTTCGATTTCACGCATGGGACTGTGGCAGACATGAATTTGAAGCGATTTGTCGCCGCCTTCCGCCTTAAAACCCTCTGTGCCGGCCTCCCCCGGCAGGTCTTCCAGGATCTCAACTCCATCAGCGCCGTCATTGCCTCTGTCGCGCAGGTTCAAGATATCCGACTGCAGTCCGGCGAGAATACCGTGTCCTTCCGGCTCTGCGAAGTGATCATGGACCGGGCAGTCGAGGCCGGCCATCAAATCGAAGAAATGGCGCCCTTGGGTCCCCATGGAGGCCAGCAAACGATTGCCGCGTTCGAGATGGTACCACGCTATATTTTCAGCAATTTGGTCGCTTTTCCGACGACTTATCGAAATCTCCCGATCCGATACGATATCCGACCAGTATTCCCGGCAGGGGTTAACAATGAAAAAATTGATTTCCATTAGGCGGGACATTTCCGCGAAGGCTTGAAGATGAAACAGGGGCAGATAGGATATTCCAAAAATCGAAACCCGCGCCGGCAGGGCTGCAGGGTCTAATTTGGATTGGTTAATCAGGTTAATAAGCGTCCGGCGCATCCGGGCCCGATGCCAGGTCCCGACTTCGGCAACCAATTCCCGCCAGAGCCTGGCCTGCCATCGATGGGGTGATTTATTTTCCTCTTTGGCGGCCTCCCACGCAAATATTAATTCCGGGCGAAACACCAGGTACTGGTCAAATAAATCGGCGATTTTTCCCGCCAACTGATACAGTTTGAGTTGACGGTTGTCGCCTGCCAGATAAGACTGCAATTCTTCAAATCCATTTAAGGTCAGACATTCCGGGATAATCCTCATCAGCCGGAAAGTCAAAATGGAAGGCTCAAAGGGTGAAATTTCCGGCAGATCCGGCTTAACAGTCTTATAAATACTTTCCAGGAAGGCATTGGGAAATGGAAAGCTGCAATTGGCGCTGATACCGTTGATTTCGGCTAACTGCATGGAAATCCAGCGTTCCATGCCCCGGCTCTGAACGACAATATGCTCGGGCGCCAAGGGCGAGGACAAGGGCGTCCGCACGATCCGGGCCAGTTGTTCGGCCAGGATTTCCAGGCGGTTGCTGGTGTAGATGTGAAGACCCGTCATCTAATTACTCCGCCCTTACAAAAACAGATCCCATACCACTAAACCCAGCATTCCAGTTTTCCAGTATTCCAGTATTCCAACATTCCGCTCCCACTTGAAGCAGGATTCACGGCACAGGAGATTGTCTCCGACCTGGCCCTGAGAACCAGGTTGTCTGCGACAAAAAAAATGTAACTCACTAAAATCGCAACTGTTAATCTGTTGCGACAGAATTTTTACTTGCGAAGCAGTCTAATACGAATTCTATGCGGCAATTCTGATAATTTGTCAACTAAATACAATTACCAGAATCCGCTGAGCCGGGTTGAATTTTCAGCCCTTTTTTTATATTAGATAGAACACATCACTGTGAAATTCGACACCCGGTTTATTATCTGAATGAAAACTACACCTCATATGTCAAGAAAACTTGCCTTGACCTGGCTGCTCCCTTTAGCACTTTGCCTGGGCCTGCCGATCTCGGCCGCAGCCGGCGCCGTGGTCGATCAGTTGGGGCGCCGGGTCAACGTGCCGGATGATCCTGGGCGTGTCATATCAATGGCTCCGAGTATCACGGAAATCATTTATGCCCTGAAAGAGGAAAATCGCCTGAAAGGGGTTACCCGGTACAGCGATTTTCCAACGGCAGCAAAAAAACTGCCCAGGATCGGGTCCTATGTGCGCCTGGATATCGAGCGAATCCTGGCCTTGAATCCGGATCTTTGCATTGCAACCAAAGATGGCAACCCCAAAGCGATTGTCGACCGGCTGACCTCGCTGGATATACCGGTATATGTGGTAAATCCGCATGATTTAAACTCTATTTTGGAGACGATCCTGGAAATCGGAGCCATTTTAAATGCCGACCACAGGGCCAAAGCCTTAATCGGCGATCTGAGCCGGCGCATCCGGCGCGTGGAGAACCGGGCGGCGCAATCAGACTATCGGCCCCGGGTCTTTTTTCAAATCGGAATTTCACCCATTATCTCTGCCGGAAGGGGCACCTTTATCCACCAACTCATCGACACGGCCGGCGGGGTTAACCTGGCCGCCGGCTCGAAGGCCTATCCCCGTTTCAGTACGGAACAGGTTTTGGCCCTGGAGCCGGAGGTTTTAATTATAACTTCCATGGCCCGCCAGGCCGTGTTCGAACAGGTCAGGGACGAATGGCGTCGTTGGCCCGATATTCCGGCCGTGCGTGATGAACGAATTTTTCTGGTGAACTCGGACCTGTTCGATCGCCCGTCACCGCGCCTGGTGAGCGGATTGGAGTTACTCATCCGATTGATTCATCCCGAACTGGTAGAGCAGTCTCAATGAAGGCCACCACACCCCGGATTGTCACGCGCCTGATCTGGACCCAGGGTTCGCTCCTGATCATTCTGGCAGCCGCCATGCTGGCGGGCATTTCCGCCGGGTCATCCGGCGGCGGCCTGTTTTCGGTTTTGCAGTTATTACTGGGGAAAAATGATCCCAACTCCATGCTGCCGACCATCATCTGGCAAATCCGTCTGCCGCGGGTCCTGCTGGCGGCCCTGGTCGGCGCAACCCTTTCCCTGGGCGGCCTGGTTTTTCAGGCCCTGCTGCGAAATCTTTTGGCCGAGCCCTATATCCTGGGGATATCCGGCGGATCGGCGATCGGCGCCATTGTCGGCATCCTGCTGGGTCTGACCCGCTTTCCAGGCGTCAGTTTAACGGCATTTCTAGGCAGCATGGCGACCCTGGCGCTGATCCTCGTGATGACCTCCGGCCAGTCGATGTTGAAGAGAGAATCCCTGCTGCTGTCAGGCGTCATGGTCAATGCATTTTGCTCTTCAGTGATTATGTTTCTGGTCTCGGTCACCCGGGACGCCAAGCTTCACAATATCATATTCTGGCTGATGGGAGACCTTTCAACCGCTGATCTGCGGCAGGTCGGCCTGTTGGCCGGGATGCTCGTGCCCTGTTTTATGATTGTTTTCCGGCATTCGCACACCATGAATCTCCTGTTGATGGGCCGGGAAATGGCCCAGTCAAGCGGAATCAGCATAAAGGTGGTGACCATGACACTGCTCGTCACCGCGTCCTTTATGGTGAGTGCCACGGTCAGCCATTGCGGGCTGATCGGTTTTGTGGGTCTGGTAATGCCCCATCTGCTGAGGCTCATCCTGGGACCGGACCATCGTATTCTGGTTCCGGCCTGCATCCTGGGCGGCGGCGCCTATCTGGTACTGTGCGATCTTCTGGCCAGGACCCTGCCCCAGCAGGGTGAAATGCCGGCCGGGGTTGTCACTGCGCTAATCGGCGCGCCACTGTTTATCATCCTGTTAAAAAAAGCCCGACGATGAATCCAGCCATCAAAATAGAGAATGTAAGTCACTCGTTTGCGAAGCGCCGGGTATTGGCAAACCTTTCATTGAAGGTTGACAGCGGTGATTTTTTTATTATCATCGGTCCGAATGGCTCCGGCAAAACCACCTTGATGAAGCTTGTGGCAGGCATTCTCAAACCGCAATGGGGCGAAATTGAAATCGGGGGGCGTTCGATTCGCAGCTTGACCTCCCGGGCATTGGCTCAAACAGTGGCCTTCGTTCCCCAGCGGTTGCCGGTGGATATTCCGTTTACCGTGGGCGAAGCCGTTTTACTGGGCCGCGCCCCTTACCAGGGCGCCCTGGGAATCGAGGATACGACGGATCTTCAGATCGCTGAACAGGCGATGCAGTTCACCCAGGTGGACCATTTGGCCGGGTTGACCTTAAACCAGTTAAGCGGCGGCGAGCAGCAGCGGGTTTTTATCGCCCGGGCAATTTGCCAGGAGCCTGATATCATGCTGCTCGATGAACCCACCGCCGCACTGGATCTGGCCCACCAGGTCCGGGTGATGGATTTGATGGAGCAGCTAAAGGTTCAAAAAGCCGTCACCGTGATCATGGTCTCCCATGACGTCAACCTGGCGGCCATGTATTGTGACCAGGTGCTTTTGCTCAAGCATGGTGAAATTGTGTGCAGCGGTTCGCCTGGTGATGTGCTTTCGTTCCGGAGACTGGAGGAAGCCTACGGCTGCCGGCTATTGGTGGATGAAAGCCCCCTGGGCCGTTTTCCCCGGGTGACACCGGTGCCTGGAAGGTATGGGGGTGCCTGAGTGCGGTCGATTCCTATACCGGATTCCGGCACCCACACGGCCCGGTTGACGGCGCGCCGGGTGAGTGCCTTATCTGGTTGTCTTTTGTTAATTCAATGGGTTTCGTATGCAACCAGCCGGACGCATAATTGCTTTTCCAGTTTTTTGATTTTAGCTAACTTTTCATTCGGCAAGTTCGCTGGTTGCGGAGGTGTTCTATATGCGATCAGGGTATTGCCCAATTCTTGTTCCAACGCCTGAATTTTCGACACTCCCTTTTCATCGACGTAGTCTGCAAAGTTATTTTCCACTTTCATATCGTTACAGCCTTTCTTTTCAAGTTGTTATCTATCATTTTCCGCTAGTCTGTTATTAACCTAATACACAACCGAAGTTTAGCAATATAGCCGACAAGTGGATCAATTTCTCGAATTGGCCGGCAGCCGGTTTTTGTTCGCAGATCTTGACATCACGCAGCAGACCCGATATATCTCAAGCGGTAGCATTAACTGCCAATGCAAAAAAACAGCCGCATCCTGCCGGCCGATTTAAGCTGCCCGGTGTCGCCTATTAACGACCACTGATAGCCACGCCAATTCCAGCCAATGGAGACCAAACCTTTGGAAAAAAAACCCGATTTGATTACATCGGATAATACGGACACAATCCAAACCGCTGAAGTGTTGCAGCTACGCTGGTTGTCGGATAATGCTTTTGAAATCGAACTGACCCGCCCCCCTGCTTTGGAGTTTGTGCCCGGCCAGTCGGTATGTTTGATTCATGAATCCCATGAAAGATATTATTCTATAATTTCCACGCCGGAAGATTCGACGCTGACCCTGTGTGTTCATCATGTGCCCCGGGGCCGTTTGGCGCCGGCTCTGGCCGCAGCCGAAATCGGTGCTTCTTTTCCCATCACGGGCCCTCACGGGTATTTCACCTTCATCCCCTCGGGACGCACGCCGGTTTTTGTAGCCACCGGCACGGGCATTGCGCCATTTGTGTCCATGGGCCGTTGTGCAGTGGCTGATTTTATATTGCTCCATGAAGTCGAATCAGCCACAGACTTCTATTATCAAGACCTGTTTCGGAAGATTGCCGCAAGTTATACCCCTTGTCTGGCAGCGCCGGCGGTGGCTGGTTCATCACCGGGTATATTTCATGGCAGTGCCGCCGATTTCATAAATAAAAGATTGGCGCCGGGAAGCTACGATTTTTATCTGTGCGGAAAACGGGAAATGACAAGCCAGGTTACCTTGCTGGTTGACGAGCAATTTCCGGGGTCCAATGTATTCAGGGAAGTATTTTACTAGTTATGAGCCGCGAGGGATTGGAATTGATTTACCCGGGATCCATGGATTTTGTATCCGGCGCTTTGTATACCGGCAGTGATATCGTGAATGCAGTTCCTTTTCCCGCCTGACTTTCGACCTCGATATCCCCGCCGTGTTCCTTGATAAAACCATAGCAGACCGACAGCCCCAGACCGACGCCCTTGACCTCCCCCTTGGTAGTGAAAAAGCTGTCAAAAATTTTATCCAGGTGTTCTTCTTTAATGCCGGTGCCCGTATCGGATACGTTAATGAAGATTTTTTCGGTGTCGCTGCTGGTGACCACGGACAGGGTGCCGCCGCCGGGCATGGCTTCCCGGGCGTTGGCCACCATGTTCAAAAAGACCTGGCGCAGCTGACCTTTGGAGGCATTTACCAAATCCAGCGTCTCGGCATATGTCGCTACCAGATTGATATCGTTTTCTTTGAGCTGCTTCTCATGCAGCAGCAATATTTCATCCAGCACGGCGTTGACGTCCACCGGGCGACGTTCCTCCTGGTCCGGTTTTGAAAACGAGAGCATTTTGCGCAGCAAGTCGCTGAGCCGCATGATTTCCGAAAGCGCCATATCCAGAATTTTCCGCCGTCGGTTATCCGCGGGAATTTCGGTTTTTAAAAGCTCCAGAGTATTCATGATGCCATAGAGGGGATTGTTCAATTCATGGGCGATCTGGGAGGTCAGGCGGCCCATTGCGGCCAATTTCTCAGATTGCAGCAGCTGCTCCTGGGTGTCGCGCAGGGCTCTTTCCATCTGCAGGCGATCCGTGAGATCGACGAATGATCCCACAGTAGCGATTCCCCTGCCGTTGGCATCATAGATGATGGCGGCCGAGAGGTTGCCCTCGACCACGCCACCGTCTCTTCTGACATTGACCATCGGGTAGGATCTCAAGCGGCCGACACCGCCGTGCTCCTCGCTTTTGAGCATTCGCAACACTTTGCGGGCCAGCCCTTCGGGATAGATCTTACTGATTTTCATTTTCCCGATGACTTCACTGGCCCGGTAGCCCAGGGTTTCCTCGGTGGCCTGATTCCAGATTAAAATATTGCCTTTCATATCGGTGGCGCTGATCGCATTGGGAGAGCTTTGAACGATTTTATTCATGAAATCATAGGCTTCACTGAGCTCTTTTTCCTTCAACTTTCTGCGGGTCAGATCGACGTTCCAACCCTCGTAGCCGATTATGTTCCCCTTGTGATCATAGCGGGCGTGCCCGGTCAACAAGATGGATATGGTGCTTCCATCTTTACGTTTTAGTTCAACCTCGTAGTCGATAACACGGCCGTCGCGCTCAATCATTTCCTGAAAAGTTCGCCAGTCCCCGGGTCTCACGTAAAGGTCCTGGGGCAGATTGATATTCAGAAACTCCTGCTTGCTGTCATAACCTAGCATATTCAGCAAAGCCTGGTTGGCACTTATAAATTTACCGGCCTTACTGCTGACAAAGATCCCGGTGGTCGTATGTTCGAACAGGCTTTTAAACGCTTCTACCGAATCCCGCAGCAACTCCTCAAACGGTTGGTAGTCGTGGCTTTTATCCATTTTTTCAGCCTTTATATTGCCACACCTAGGGCATGCTTATCCGGTGCGCATCCATGGAAACTTGCTACTTTTCCCAGCCGCCTGAGATATACTTCTCCAGTTCGTTAATGGTAAATTTCTGTTCGGCGATGATCTGCTGAACAACGTCCCCAAGGGTCACGATACCGACCAGTTGCAAATTTTCGAGGACCGGCAAATGCCGGATGTGTTTGGCGGTCATCAGTGCCATACATTCTTCGACAGTCGCACTGGTGCTTGTATAGAAGACCTCCGGGGTCATCAAATCGCTGACCGGTGTATCTTTAGAAGATTTTCCTTTCAGGATAATATTCCGGGCGTAATCACGCTCCGAGAAAATGCCAACCAGCCGTTCCCCATCAATGACAAGCAGTGCTCCCACATTCTTTTCAGCCATTATCTGCAATGCGCGATATACCGTCGCCTGTGGTTCTATCGACCAGATTTGACTGCCTTTAACCTTCAATAGTTGTCCGATGGTATGCACCATATCAACTCTCCTTTCCTGTTCATTGGTTTCATAATGCCTACCCAAACAGATAGACAATAGTGGTTTATAGCTAAGGCCCTGGGCAGTATTAGTAGTTGGCGACAAGGATTTGTTTTTTCGAGAGGTTGTGAAGAATCTGTTATTAAATATATATGGTCAGCAATCGTTCATGTGTCAAGGTATCGCGACGAGAAACCCGCGGCCGTTCTCTGCCAATCTCGCACGCAGTCACGGTAAATTTGTTCTAATTTTAAAGCTTGTCCGACGTGGGGAAAGTTCAGATAGTCGTTAAGTTCGGTTGTGGTCCAGATTTTGCGGATTTCGATTCGGCCGTGATCAGGCGGGTCGCAGTGGACAAAGTCGGGCTGCTGTCGGTCTTCAAAATATAGTTCAATGTCTTGAAAAAGTGCGGGCTGGTTGTTTTTGACGGTGAAGTGGTAGGGAGCATGGCGCTGCCGGACCACATGGTCGGCGATTTTGCGCTGGTTCAACAGGGCATCGCCGGTAATATTTTTGCCCTCAATATCGATGGCATCCAGCAGCGGGATGGCGGTTTTGATTTCGTTGGTACGTTTAGCCTCCTGGTCGGATACGGGCAGGGTACCTACTTTTTTTGGGTGTAGCAGGTTTTGCTCTGATGCCCGAGGACGCTCATGATGTGAGTCTGATAGCCTTGATCGTCGATGGCGTTACACATGGTATTGCCATCAATGGCCAGAGATTCATCCTGCTGAGCATAGACTTGGTTCCAGCGCTGTAGTGCACGGTCCAGATGCACAGGCTCCACGCGGATCAGGACATCACGGATGATCGACAGGCTCGGTACAATGTAGCGCTTGTTTTGGTATCGGCAGCCGAAACGCTGCCGAGCCTTTTGCCCAAGGCCTTTGGCCCAATCGGAGATGGCCAGGTAGCCGTGCATCCCACACAAGGTAGCGCCAGCGGCAATGGCTAAGACCGTGGAGAGTCGATGACGCCGTCCTTGGGCACGGCGTGGATCTGGGATTTGATTAAAAAAAGTCGGGCAAAGTTTGCATTTGTTGTGCACTGAGCATGATTTTGGGACCTCCTGTACGATAAGCGGGTTTTAGGAAACACTTTAAGGCGGCAGCGGAAAAACTCAAAAGCGCGATCCATTGATCAGCGAAGGTGGCGACATACCATAGGGTTTCGCTGATCTTGGGCAGAGCACCCAGGTAATGGTGCGTCTGCATCAGTTTCTGAAAACGTTGCTCTTCAAGCCGACGCACGGGCTGGACACGAGCTTCTAACAGGTTAAACACAGTTACCTCCGGGATGAAGTGTCATATGACTTCTTATATATCTCATCCAGAGGCGTTTGTTCATAATTTGTTGCAAGTAATTGATATTATTTTTTAGTTAGGCCAGAACAAAAACACTCTGGGTTTTGCCCGCCGAAACTTGACACGGCGCTGCAAACCGGATATATCTTTGACGGAAATATTATCTGTTAAGACGTAATAGCATATTGCAATCTCCCGGTCAGTTTGATCTACCCTGTGCTGCCTTTTTAAAGACGCAAAATTTCCACACCTAATTCCAGCTTTGGGGGACCAGACCTTTGGAAAAAAAACCGTGTTGACAACGCCAGCTGACAGCGGTGCGTTTGAATCCGTTGAATTGATAAAACGTCAATGGTTATCGGAAATTGCCTTTGAAATCGAACTGACGCGTCCAGTATCCTTTGAATATAAGGCTGGCCACAATATAGTTTTCTTAATTGAATCGATAAAAAGATACTATTCTTTAATTTCCGCACCGCACGACCCGACGTTGTCGCTTTGCATCCATTACGTGCGAGAAGGCCATTTTTCTCCCATTCTATCCTCTGCTGAGATCGGCTCACATTTTAACATGACCGGCCCTCATGGGTATTTCACATTCCAACCTTCGAAACGCCAACCGGTGTTTGTGGCCACCGGCACCGGCATAGCACCGTTTGTTTCCATGGCCCGTTCCGGAGTAACCGGATTTGTGCTGTTGCATGAGGCGAATTCTTCAAAAGAATTATACTATCATTCCTATTTTCGCGAAATTACCTCAAATTATTTTGCATGTCTAACGGAGGCTGCAAACTCTGAGGTTTCCCTTACAGAAGCGTATCAAGGTGAGATTTCGGTTTGCCTGCAGAAAAATCTGCCACCTAAAAGCTACGATTTTTATCTATGCGGGCATCGAAAGATGATTCGGGATGTTACGCTGTTGGTAGATGATGTTTATCCAGGATCACGTGTTTACAGGGAAGTTTTTTTTTGATGGTGCTTCGAAATTAATTCAAAATTTTTTTTAATGCCCTATAACCGTTACTGTTAGCAGGCATTAGCTCGTGGTTAATTGAGACAATTCCCCACGTGACCACCTGGCACCGCAAAGGACCCTTCAAAATTCATATTCATTCAGATACGTCTGTTTTTTTTAATTGGAGGATAACATGAGCGGCGTTATCCGGCAAAAAATAGATCGGAACATAATGGATACGATTGATTCCTCTTTGACTGTTTCGAGCCTGGATGACCTATTGGAGGCATCTTTATCCCAGTTGCTTTCCTTTGATCATGTCAAAAAGGCTGAAGTACTGCTTTTCAATAATCGAAAAAAATTGATTCTTGTCGCCACCGCCAGAAACGTGGGGTCTGATAGTAAAGTGAAACATGAGATCATGGCCCAAAGCTGGTTACTGGATTCAACGGTGGACCATACAGGCCGCAGAATCAAGATTACCGGTGTGTCTCCTGTTTTTTCCATCCCCCTGCTGGAAACCCAGGGTTTGCTGGGATTTTTAAATATATATCTGGATAAATTTCAAGTCGTTGACAGGAATGAACTGAACAACTTTTATTTGTTTGGCACCCAATTAGCCGGCCGGATAAAAGAAATTAAGCTGACGCATGAGATTGATGAGCTCAAAGACCGCTTGCAGACGGTGACCTTGGATAACAGAGAAATTCAACAGCTGGTCACTTCACTCAGCAAGGAACTATACGCCATCAGCGCGATTTCCACCAAAATAAATCAGTCAATGGATTTTGACAAATCTCTGCGTAAAACCATGGCAACCATCCGGAAATTCTTTGGCGCTGCCATCATTGTCGTTTACCGCAAAAGTACCGAATCTCCAAAACCGGAACTATCCGCTGTGGATTGTGAAGAAAGCGACGTCCACCCTGCGCTTTTAGAAAAGTTAGAAAAAGTTTATTTAAAAGCGGTCTTGACCCTTGGGAAGCCGAATATCTGGGACTACCAGCTGCCCAACCGTAAAATCCTGAATATTGGCACTGGTCAGACAGACCTCAAAAAGATAATTGGCGTTCCTTTAAAATCAAAAGAGAACATCATCGGGGCGATATTCCTGTTGCACGATTCAACGGAACCGTTCAACCATGCGGGTTTGAGGCTGCTTTCCGGCATGGCCAACATCATGGCGATGGCTTTTGAAAATATGTATCTCTTCCGGGAAAATGAACAGAAAAAGGAGGAAGCTGAATTCCTGGTACATTCCATTGCCAGATTCAATGAAAACCTTGATTTGGAAAAAACTTTAAAATCAGTGGCCGAGAGAGGGGCCGAATTTATGGGCCCGGACTGCCAAGTTTACCTATTTTCCGAGACCAAAGTTCCCCTGATTAAAGCGGAATATAACAAGCGCTCCGGGAAATGGTCCATCGGGTCAAGTTTTTTCCAAACTATAACGCCCAAAGCGGTGGCTCGTATATACAAATTGATGAAATCGGAAAATACCGGCGTGTTAATCAAAAGCGTTAATCATTTGAAAAGAATCGGACGGGCTAGAAAACAAGATTTTGCAAAATTAAACATCCATTCTTTAATTGCCATCCCCTTGCACTTACGAAAAAATAAATTCGGTTTGCTTCTGATGACCCTCAGCAAAGGGAAAAGACCCTTTACCAGTCACGATCTTTCCTTTGCCGAGGCCTTGGGCAGCGCCGCTTCGATTGCCATCGAAAATGCGCGAACGCATACTGCCAGCCTGGAAATGAGCGGGTTTCTAGAGAAAAAAATCTCAGAAAAGACCAGTCAAATTCAGCAAATTCGAGAACGGCAGAAAATCCGTGTGGAAAACAGAAAGGATATTATATTTAGGGTCAGCAAAAGGAATCGATTTGTTTTTGTCAACAAAGCCATGGAAATCATTACAGGATGCTCCAGAATGGCCCTGTATCGTGGAGATTTCAAGGCCGAGGATGTGGTGGCGCCGGAGGATCGGCAGCGCGTCAGGGATAGTTTCAATAAAGTTCTGACAGGTGTCTTGCCAACGGTCAAAGGTCTTGAGTATCGACACCTTAACCAAAAGGGGGAAGATCATCTAATTTCACTGACCATTTACCCGGAAAAAGACAGGCTTGAACGGATTATCGGCATTGAAGGGGTCGGCGAAGACATTACCGAAAAGAAAAGGATGGCAGGCGAACTGAAAAAAGCTAAAGATTTGGCGCTGCTGGGTGAATTTTCAAGTGCGGTCGCCCATCAGATACGCAATCCTTTGGGCAATATTCTTATGGGGACCAAATTGTTGCAAAAAGAGCTGGGAATAGAAACCCAGTCGCCGGGAAGAATTGATCCCAAAAGCCCAAAAGATCCCCTCCTCAATACAAACAGAAAAACGCTAAACGGAATTTTTGGAAATCTAACGGAAGGTATCCATAATCTGAATCAGGTCGTCACCGAGCTGTTGGAATACACCAAGACCCTAAAACTCAGCCGCTCATCGCAAAAAATCGATATTATTATACGGGATACGTTAAATCGTTTTCAGGATCTCATCAAACAGAACGGCATCGTTGTTGAGAAACAGTTCGATCAACATCTGCCGCCGCTTTCAGTGGACGCCATATTATTAGGCCATGTATTTCAGAACGTTATTCACAATGCCATCCAGGTCATGCCAAAAGGAGGGTATCTTTTCTTGTTCTCCGGTTTTTATCTTCAAAAGCCGGGCTATGCCTTCATTTCGATCAATGATTCCGGTCCGGGCATTCGTCCATCAGAAGCTGAGAAAGTTTTTCATCCCTTTTACACGACCAAAAACCAAGGCACCGGACTGGGTTTGTCTTTGGCCCATCGGATCATTGAGGCCCATCAAGGCATGATGTGGGTATGCCAGGCGCCATGCCATCATTTTGTTACCAAGCCGGTTGAACTGATTGTCGGTGGCTGCAACCCTTCCTACGGGGGCGCCACTATCCACATCCGGCTGCCGATCGCCGATCAAAAATAAACGCAAGCCTATTGATTCAGTTAAACATTATGAAAGAGAAAATACTCGTCGTTGACGATCAGGTGTCGTTTTGCAACCATATCCAGGCCGTACTGGAAATGGAGGGCTACCGGGCGATTGTTACCCATAATGCGGAGCAGGCCTTGGAAATACTGTCCTTACAACCCTTTGATATTTTGCTGACCGATATGAAGATGCCTGGAATGGATGGCCTGGAACTTTTTAAAATGGCCAGGAAAATCGATCCGGAGATCTCAGGTATTATAATGACCGCTTATGGTTCAATTTCTTCAGCCGTTGCCTCGATCAAGCAAGGTGCAACCGATTACCTTCAAAAACCCTTTGAACCGGAAGCCCTGCTGATGGTCGTCGAAAAGGCGGCCAGAGAAAGACAGATGCTGCAGGAGATCCGGGATCTGAGAAGAGAGATTAATAAAAAATACGCTTTCGGCAATATTATCGGCAAGAATTACAAAATGCAGGCTATGTATGCCCTCATCAAAAAAGTGTCGGACACCGATGCCCGGGTTTTTATCACCGGTGAAACGGGGGTTGGAAAGGAACTGGTAGCCAAGGCGATCCATTTCAACAGTCCCAGAAAAAACAGGCCTTTTGTGAGCATCAACTGCGGCGCCCTGGCAGAAACCTTACTGGAAACGGAGCTGTTCGGACATGAAAAGGGGGCTTTTACCGGTGCCATTCGCAGGAAAGTGGGTAAATTCGAATATGCGCGCGGCGGAACCGTCTTTCTAGACGAAATTGGCGACATATCGACCGGAATGCAGGTAAAGCTCCTGAGAGTCCTTCAGGAAAAACAGTTGGAGAGAGTGGGTGGCAACCAACCAATTGATGTGGATGTGAGAATGATTTCAGCCACCAATCAGGATATCAAAGAAAAAATTACATGTGGTGAATTTCGAATTGAACTCTTTTATCGGCTCAATGTGGTCCCCATTCAAATCCCTCCATTGAGAGAACGAATTGAGGATATCCCTCTGCTCGTAAATCACTTTATCAGAGAATTTAACAAGAATTTTAACAAAAGTATTCTCAAGATTACCACGCAAGCCCTGAGCCAGCTGATGCAGCATACCTGGCCGGGAAATGTTCGCGAGTTGGAAAACGTTCTGGAAAGAGCGTTTGTCACTACCGACGGCGATACCATCGACACCGTCATTTTATCCCACGACATCCAGCATAACGAGAGGTTGAATGCTCTGCCCAGCGCAGATATCGATATTCCCTTTAAGGTCGCCCGATCAATGGTCGAAAAGCGATTTGAGAAAAATTATCTCATAGAAGCATTGAAGCGCTACGAAGGTAATGTGTCGAAAACGGCCAAAGAGACCGGGATGAATCCAAGAACCCTGTGGCGCAAAATTAAAAAACATGAATTGGAAAGGAGCAGTTTTATCTCCTCCAAAAAAAGTAATTAACTGTCAGAGTCTGACATCTGTGACACATTGATAACTATCTGAAAACACATAATTATTTAAACTAGATCTACATTTCACCTTATTTATAGGGTTTCGATAACATAGTTTCAACCACCCGTGTTTGCAATGATAAATTCCATAACTATCCGTATTTTAAGCTAATACGGCTACAATTAAAAATTGAATAATTATGGCATATAATTTGCTCAATATTTAGAGCTTAAAGAAGCATATTGTTCAATTTAATCAAATGTATAAAAATTTGGTTTAATTCTCGCCTTCGTAAAGAAGGGAAAATGGTGAAAATCCATTGCTGCCCCGCAACTGTGAGCGGTAAACTCTTTCCTGATCCAACCTAATTTGAAGTAAACTGGGAAGAGATCTTCAAGAAACAAAATCACTATGAATTGTGTCTTGAAGAGGGAAATCTGCAACAAGCCACTGTCCGGCCATTTTATATTTTTAATGCCGGGTGGGAAGGTGCAGAGAGTTACCCGGACCGCGAGCCAGGATACCTTCTCATATCAACATGCCACGCCTTTCGCGGGTAAAGGGGGCATTTGTATGGCTAGCACTTACAAATGTCGCTACCACCCAAATTAGTTTGAAGCTTTCAGCGGTTCACTCATTTACAAACGTATTTCCATAATTCATTTTCAATTTGCTTGTCATATCATAATTTAATTTATGCCGAAGGAGGATTTCGCATGAATGCAAAAGAACGTGTAATGGCTGTCTTAAACCACCAAAAACCGGATCGGATGCCCTGTTTCGGCGCCAATTCCACGGTAACCTACGAACAAATGGAAAAGGTAGGCGCCTATTGGCCGGAAGGTCATGTTGAAGGGGAGGTCATGGCTAAGCAGGCCTTAGCCGCATACAGCGTGCTGGGTTTTGACGCGGTCAGGGTTCCATTCTGCCAGACGTTCGAGGCGACTGCCCTCGGTTGTATTCGCAAGCCGGGAAAAGTCAGAGAATTGGAAGGGGTTCCGGGCATCGAGCATCCGCCGCCTTATCAACTGGACGACAGCCCGCATTTCCCGCAAGATTTTCTTTCCCGGGGATACATACCGGAACTGATCAAAGCCGTCGAAATATTGAAAAAAGAAGTCGGCGATGAGGTGCCCATCGTGGCGGGGATTATCGGTCCCTTCACCATCGCCGGCTCTCTGCTGGATTCGGTGCCCCTGCTCAAGGCTACTTTTAAAGCACCCCAGAAGATTCGACCCTTTTTGGATGTCGGCGAAAAGGCGGGGACCGCACTGGCCAAGGCACTTGTCGATGCCGGTGCCGACATCATTGCCTGTGAAGACATGACCGCCTCGCCCGAACTCATTGCACCGAAGACCTATAAGGAGTTTGAGGTGGAATACCAGGGCAAGCAATTTGATGCCATTCCGGTTCCTACAATTCTCCATATCTGCGGCAATGTGGATGCCATTGTTGAATGGATGGGACAGACCGGCGCCTCCGTTCTGAGCCTGGAGCCGAAAGCCAGTGCCGAATTGGCCCGCGAAAAATGCGGACCGGATGCGATCTTGATGGGCGGCGTGGATACCGCCACAACCCTTTTTATGAAGGATGCTGCGACGGTCAAAGAGGGGTGTGAGGAATCCATTGCCGGCGGCATTCAGATCTTAGCGCCGGGTTGCGCGGTGGCACCGGGCACGCCTTCGGAAAACCTGCTGGCCATGGTGGAAGTAGCCAAGGCTCACTAGCAACAATTAACTCAAGGATATTAGTGGCTTCTGCCGGAGCCCTGATTATATTCATCTAAAACGAGGAGAAGGAGGAAAAAAATGAAAGTATTAGATGATTTTTCAAACATTTTCAAACGTTATGATCTTGACCTTGAAGTCACGGGAGAAGCCAGAGAGGTTTCCAAGGATGCGACCATGCAGGAGATTGCCCAATTCGTCGTTAATGGGGATGATGAGGGGATCCTGCCGGCCGTCAAGAAAGCCCTGGAATCAAAATCTCCCCTCGATGTCATCAACGATGCCTTGATCGCCGGCATGAATGAGGTGAGCCGTCTTTGGGATGAGGGGATCTATTTTCTGCCCCAGGTCATTCTCTCCTCAGATGCGATGAATGTAGGAATCGCCGAGTGTGAGGCAAAAATGGGCAAAGCCATGGACCGCAAGTCCACCGTAGTTACCCATACAGCCGAGGGAGATATCCATGACATCGGACAGGTCATCGTCAATGCGCTGCTCAATGCCAACGGCTTTAATGTGGTCAACCTGGGAGCCGATGTCCCGGTTGAAAAGGTTGTGTCCGCGTGCAAGGAACACAGACCCGTCATGGTTACCGGCACCGCTTTGATGACCACCACCATGACCGCCTTCCCGAAGATCGCCCATCAGCTCAAGGCCGCCGGTCTGAATGTTCCTTTTATTTGCGGTGGCGGAGCGGTCTGTGAGGAGTACGTCACCGGTTATGACCTGGGAATCTGGGGCAAAGAAGCCAACCAGGCGCCGGGCATGGCAGAGGATGCAACGGCCGGTGAAAGCTGGGAATCCATGCGAAGTAAATGGAACGGATAATAAAAGAAAGATTGCGGGAATGATCGTTGATATTGTCTTTGGATTTTTAGGCTCCGGCAAAACCACTTTTATCACCAGGACCCTCGAACGGTGGGGAACTGAGGAAAAAATCGTAGTTCTGGTCAATGAATTCGGCGATGTGGGCATAGACGGTGATCTGCTGACGGGTCAGGACGGGGACGTAATTGAGATGCCAAGCGGATGTATCTGCTGTACGCTTCAGTCCGATTTCAGATCTCAAATGCTTGAAATCGGCCGCACCATCAATCCGGCCAGGGTTATCATAGAACCCACCGGTGTCGCCACCATTGACCAGGTCCGCGCAATCTTCGAGGCCCAGCTCTTTGAAGATACCATCGAAAAGATCAATAATATCTTGATTGCCGATGCAACCGGTTTCATGCATTTGTACAAGGCTAACCGTCACTTTGTGCAGTCGCAAGTGGAAAATGCCCAGCTCGCTCTACTGAACAAGTGCGACAGGGTCGATAAAAGAAAAGCTATGGTAATCCAAGGTGCCTTATTGGCGATCAATCCAGAAATGACCGTATTGATGACCGAATTCGGGGCCGTGGACTGGGGCGAGTATCAATTTGCCCTCGCCACGGCACCGCGTTCCGAAAAAGATGTCCGCATGGCAGCAAAATTTAATTCCGATCATATTGACGAGGAGTTTTTAAAAGATGCCGGCAACAAAGGGTATCCCCATTTTCACGAAGCGCAAGACGGCCTGGGATACGAATCCTTTGGTTGTGTTTTTGAAGATCTCTCCTTTGTTCAGGATTCCCTGGAAACCTTCTTTCAGGAGTTGAATGCCAGCAACTCCAGGATGGGAGAAATTGTCCGGGCCAAGGGGATATTTCGAATCGCTGATAGGGGGATATTGATGGAGCTGGCTTCCGGAGAATTTTCGTCTCAACCGGTCGGGCAATTCAACCCCAGTAAAGTGTCAATCATCGGTAGGGGATTAAACCGTGAAATGATTGGCGCGGCACTCAAACGGTGTATGTCAGGAGGAGCTCGATAGGAGATTAATTCATTTTTATGGCCCATGTTACCCATGGGATATGAAGGAGGTGAAATCTGTTTAGGCAATAGATAGCTGATCGATAGCGGGCATGCCTTCCCTATTGCTGACGGCGCAGGGGCGATATTTACTCCCGTATCGAATTTGGTGGTCAGATATCATCAATTCGGCGGGAAAGGAGGAGGAGTATGGTAATACCGACTGTCGTAGTCATTAGTTGTATGTGGTTGCCCGTGGCATTGCTTTTTTTAGATAAAGGCGAAGCCAAGGGTACGGGCTTTATTACAGGGGTTGTCGGCGCGCTGGTGCTGATCTGCTCGATTATTCACGCGGCCGTTTTCAAAGACACAGTTCTGCCGACGCTGCTTTTTATGCATGGGACCTTTTACTGCACCGTCGCCTGGGCTCTTTATACGGGCCAAGAAGACTTGAGATCCGTGGGAAATGTCAGTCTCACGACGGCGATCGTATCAACGATTTTTGCGATCATCTTTTTGATCGGAGGTCCGGTCATGGAGGACGGCAAGCAGCTTGTGGCCCGCAGCGGTTTCATGGTGCTGGCCTGCGCCGGTTATGCGGCGCTTACGTTTATGGTCTGGCTGAATGCTTTCGGGAAATTTTCGGCCAAAGTTTTAGGCTATTCATTGATCGTGTGGGTGGTCGTGGGGCTGTGGATTCCGGGCTTCTGGTTGATGGCTGCAGGTAAACTGCCTTTTTAGATGAAAAAGAAAGCCACGGCGCATCATTTGCGGCAGAGCCGTGATATGCCGCGGTGGGATGACAGGGACAATTGGTTTGGGTGTCATTGTGCTCCAGGCTTAATAGACGAACAGATAAAACATCTGACCATGGGTGCAAAAAAAGCAAAATTGAAAAATGGCGGCAAACCCATCGTCCTAATCGTTGACGACCAGTACCGAACCTTCTGCTCCCTGCCCCACTTGATCTCTTCGGAAACGTTCTCGGCCCTGTGGGTGCCGGATGAACATCAGGGGCTTGAGGTACTGAAACAAAAGAACGGGAAGATCCGAGTTGTTATCATCGATCTGAAGTCGTCCGGTATGGGCGGTGGGGGATTCTTGCATCACATCAGACAGATCGCACCCCAGGTCGCGATCCTGATCACCGGCCCCCTGGGCCCGTTCCTATATCAGGGCGGCGCGTTTTATGAGTTGTCCGGACCGAGTTTGAAAAAGGATATTAACGCGATTCTGGCGGGCATTGCCCAAAAGATGGGGATGGAGCGTAGGCGCCAAAAAACTCAAAGCCAAAAAAGCAAACGCAAACAGCACTTTGGTGTAATCGTCGGCCGCAGCCGGAGTATCAACACGGTTTATCGGCTCATCGAAAATTTAGAGATGTCTTCCAGCACCGTCCTGTTACAGGGAGAGACCGGCACCGGCAAGGAGTTGATCGCCCAGACGATCCACCAAACGAGTCCCCGCAAAAATCACCCTTTTGTTGCCATCAACTGCGGCGCCATTCCAGCCAATTTGATGGAAAGCGAATTGTTCGGGCACGAGCGCGGCGCCTTTACCAGCGCCATTAACCAGCGCAAAGGAAAATTTGAGATAGCCCGGGGCGGCACCCTGTTTCTCGATGAAATCGGCGAGTTGGACAGGGATCTGCAAGTCAAACTGTTGCGGGTCCTTCAGGAAAAAGAATTTCAGCGGGTGGGAGGGAACCAAACCCATCGGACCGACGTTCGAATTATTGCCGCCGCCAGTGCGGACTTGAAGCGCGTTGTGAAGGCCGGTATCTTCCGCGATGATCTTTTCTACCGCCTCAATGTGGTTCCCCTTCATATCCCTCCCTTAAGGGATCGAAGAGAGGACATCCCGCTGTTACTTGAGCATTTCTTCCAAAAGGCTGCCAAGGAAATGAACCGTTCCCAGCCTTCAATCAGCCAGGAGGCTGAGAAAGCCTTAATGCATTACAGCTATCCGGGCAACGTTCGGGAACTGATCAATATAGTGGAACGACTTCTGGTGATGTGTCCGACCGGTAACATCAAAGCCGAGGACCTTCCGGAAGAAGTACGCACTGAGGCAAAACTGTCAACAGAGTCTAACAAGTTACTAAGGGAGCTGCCGGATGGGGGGGTCCGCCTCCAGGAAGTCGAAAAAGAATTGATCCTAAAAACCCTGACAGCGACCTCCGGTAATAAAGTGGCGGCGGCCAGGATGCTGGGAATTACCCGGCGCCGGCTTTATCTGCGGCTCGCGCAATACGGACTCTGAATTTAAATAGCCGCGCAAACGGCCGGATTGTCACCTCAGGTTACACTTCAACCAGGCACTGCAACATCAGGTGACAGCGCCCGGCACAGCGGTTCAAACTGGAAAAAATACTAGAATATCTATAATAATATCGGAATGTTATAAATTGACTCGTCCAATGTATTGGCACATCAATTGCATTAGAAAATGGGAGGTATCACGGTAAAACATGCGAAAGGAGGTGAAAAAACCAGGACAGAAGCCACGGATAGCGGAAAGAATGGTATATTTGAATCTCTGTTTAAAGTTAAAAGAAAAGGAGGATAATAATGGCACGAAAACCGATTACAAAAATGGCCTATAGCAGCGGTGAAGAAATGATGTTCGGCACTGCCAAGAGCCCGGTGACAACCAAAAGAGGGATCGTGATCGGCGGTGGCTATGTCCATCCTGAGTTGGTGGCGCATCCCCGGCCGGGCAGTGAAAAGACCAAGAAAACCCTGCTGCGGGAGTACGAAAGGGCCAACGGGGATGCTTTGGAGAGAATGGTCATCGTGGGCCATCCCACAATTCAGGTCGAAAACGAGCATATTTTTCAGATGACCCACAATCCCGATTGGGGTGGAGAAATAGCCGCTCAGACGGCCAAACAAATGGAAGATTACCTTGAAGATTATGGTCTGAAGGCCTCTTATCGATCTACCATTGCGGACCTGCGCAAACCCGACATGGTTAACATGCGGGACAGCGACTACACCCGTGAGGTCTTAGCATCCTTCAAAGAATGCGCCAAATACGCCGATATCGTTTCCATCGAGTCTATGGGCGGCAAAGAGATCTTTGACCATGCCATCATCCGCAACGATATCGCGGGGATTCTCTTCGGCATCGGGGTCTTGGGTGCCATCGACATGGAGTGGATGTGGAATCAGATCGTCGCTATCGCCAAAGAAAACAACTGCATACCCGGCGGAGACACCAACTGCTCCGAAGCCAACACAGCCATGTTCATGGCCGGCGGCATGACTTCCAAAGATGTGCCCCATGTTATTGCCGCCCTGTCCCGCGCCGTGGCCGCATCCAGGACCATGACGGCCTATGAATGCGGTGCCACCGGACCCACCAAGGACTGTGCCTATGAAGATCCCATCATCAAGGCCATGACCGGGGTGCCCATCGCCACAGAAGGCAAAACCAGCGCCTGCGCCCATTCCGACCTGGCCGGCAATCTGATTGCAGCCGTCTGCGACCTGTGGAGCAACGAAGCCGTGGAATATCACGACATGTTCGGCGCTACCACCACATCGGTCTTTGCCGAAATCCTGGGCTATGACTGCGCTCAGTTTAACACCGCCATTGAACTGGGCTACCAACAGCAGATGAAGGAGATTTTGGTGAACTCCGATATGTACCGGGATTCCCACAGTTTGGTTGTAGCACCCGACAATGCCTGGGAGGTGGGTAATGCGATTGTCAGCAACCGCGGTACGAGCAATTATGCCAGCGCCCGGGCAGGTGCCCAGAAGGCGGGCGAGATCATTCTGGGTGATGCCAAAATGAAACTGACCGCCCTCGAGAAAAACGCTCTGGAGGCGGCTATGAAGGATATGGAAGCCTTACCGGATGCTGAAGGTGACTTCATTGATCAGTGTCTGGATAAATACAAGGATGTTTTTGGATTCAATCCGGCGTCTTATGGACTCTAATCCGATTGACTAGACGGAGTACTTGATTAAAAGGGGATTAATTGGTATAGGTTATCGCCGATTAAGTCCCCTTTTTTCTGAACTATTTGGAAGAGTTAAAATACTACACAGGAGAAATTGGCAGGAAGAATGATTGCTTGCACGCGATGTGGCCGCTGGCATGTGGATGCGGAAAAGGTCCTGGGCAAAAAACTGTCTTGCACGGATGTCAAACAATACTGGTCAAAAATAAGGCAAAAGCACCTGCAGTTAAAGGGACATCCGGCCCAAATCTCAACCGACGACTCAGGCCAATGGGTCTGTATGAAGTGTAATTGCAAACTCTAAATAATTAGAAGGGGAAGAGAGACCAAATGGCAAAACTGGGAATCGCCTTGGATTTAGGTACAAGCGGCTTTCGCGGACATGCAATTGATCTGGATCAAAACGGCATTATTTTATCGACCGCGATCACTACCCGGCATCCCCTGCCCGGGGCCAATGTGATTGACCACCTTCATTTTGCCCTGGAGGTCGGTCTGAATAGAGCCCATGCGGTTATGGTGCATGCTGCAAATCAGGTCATCGATAATCTGCAGATTGAAAAAACTGCCGTGGTGCGACTGGCGGTCTGCGGCAATCCCATCCAGCTTTCCCTCTTTGAAGGGATTGAGTTCCGGGACCTGGCTTATGCCGGGAAAAGGAAACTGGAGTCCTTGGGGGTGGTTGCCCCCCAACGAGATGCCCATATCCTAAAGGCCCGGGAAATAAGCGGACTCGATCTGCCTGCAGATGCGGAGATTATGATCCCCCCGGCGGTTCGCCACGAGATCGGTGCGGATGCCTTGGCGATGATGATCCAGACCGGCATGCTGCAAAAGCAGGAGGTCGCAATTGTCACCGACTATGGCACCAATGCCGAGATGGCGCTTATTTATAAGGGTACGGTTTATACCGGATCGACTGCCGCCGGACCGGCGCTGGAAGGCCAGCAAATCGAGGACGGCCTCTTAGCTCTCCCCGGAGCCATCTCGGATGTCGATTTCGAAGCCAAAGAAAATACGGCCGGCGTTGGCTTCAAACGAATTGCAGGCGAGAATCAACCCGTGAGCGGACATCTGAAAGCTCATATTCTCGATAGTGAAATGATCGCCCGCTTGGGGGACCGGGTGGATCCTGCCACCGGTAAGATGTTGCAAGCGGGCGAGTTGGAGGCCGTCGGAATCACCGGAACCGGGGTTGTCGCTCTACTGAGCCAGGGACTGGGGGCCAGACTTATCCGGATCCCCCGCATAAATACGCCGGATACGGAGATCCATCTGCCCAATGGGGTCAAGTTTACGGAGAAGGATCTCTTGGAGGCGGGCAAAGCCATCGGCTCGGTCAGGGCCGGTCACATCACGCTCTGCCAGGAGGCGGGCATCCAGGTCGAAGATATCGAAACCGCTTACATGTCGGGTGCCTCCGGTACCTATGTGGATGCCCTCAAGGCCCAGGATGTCGGCATGATTCCCGCAAAGGTCAAAAAGATCTATCAGGTGGGCAACACTTCCCTGGCCATGGCCCGGGATATCGTTAGAGACGTAAATCAACTGTGGGATATGAAACGAGTCGCCGATGATCTGCGACAACACCACTGCATGTTTGCCGAGTCCAAGGTGTTTGAGAAGGTATATATTTTAGAGCTATCCTATTGGACCGAGGGGATGCCCTTAAATCAATATCAGAAGTTTTTAAGAAAATACGGTCTGCCTGCCTTACAGGAGGTGACCGCTACCCCCCAGGTTATCAAGACCGTCGAAAAAGATATCCCAGATCTTGGCCTGATGGGGCTGAAGATAATCCCTGACATCGGCGAGCGCAAGACCATTTGCTTTGAGGGGTGCCTTAGCTGCAGCGAGTGTATCGAGGAATGTCCTGAGAATGCCCTTTACCAGGAAGAACTCGAGGAAGGTTTTGCAATTACCATTGATTTGTCCCTCTGTGACGGGGTTGCCTGTCGGAGATGCGAAAGGGCCTGCAGCGAAAAAGGATTCGACCTCCTTGAACTGCTGACGGTCGGAGATGAGCCATTGCCGGGAAAAGATGAGCAGCAGGGGATGAATTGACCATGGACAAAAACCAAGCCGATGTGTTGATGGTCTCCGCCCTGGAAAAGGTGAAAGGCATCGTTAAAGCCAGCCCCTTTGCCTTCGAAGACCGCCGCAAGATCATTGACATTGAGCAGGATGCCGAAAAAAGATCGCTGATGGGATTGGGCAAGGTCATCAACGTCGGTGTCAGACGTGTTCTGAAATGCGATCTGATCTATGCAGCCTTAAATAATATGGATTTTGATTGGGGTTGTCATGCCACTTTGGTACTAAAGAAGGGCGACGAGGTGGTGGGTAAAGAGGTGCGGGACGAGGAAATCATTGCCAAACTGTCCAATCGTAAAAATGTCTGGTTTATGCATAAGAATTTTGTAGTTTATAAGGATAAGATATCTTTTCCCCAGGATATCATGCAAAAGATCTGCTATTTCGAAATTCCATGCCTTCCGGCAAAATGGTGCCTGGTGGAAGATAATACGTTTCAATGTGATTCTATTATCTATGCCAATCCCTGCACTCCCTCCGACATCTTCTTAAAGGAGCAATACTTCGACGGATTGGACGAGAAAGGCTGCGGCACGATTCTCCTTGGTATTGAATCATAAGGAGAGAAAAATTGAGTGAGACGTTTAGCCTGAATGTGCTCAAAAACACCTCTCAAAAGGAGAAAGACCTCCTCCAAATTTTGGACAATCTCCCTGACGGTCTATTTACGATGGATAAAAAATATTAATCATAAGTATGGAGGGCAAGACATGTTTCAATTTGAGACCGAACAAAAAGTATACGAGGTAGGAGGGGTTAAGTTTGGCGGTCAGCCCGGAGAATACCCATGCGTATGCGTAAATTCCATTTTTCAGAAAGGAGACAGGGTATTCAAGGGTAAACGCAAAGAAGGTTTTAATGAAAAGCACGCCGCACAGCTTCTCAAAACCCAGGAACGGATTTCCCAGGAAACCGGTGTACCGGGCATGGCGGACATCGTTGCCAACACGGGGAAAGAATTCGAGCTGTTTATTGATTTCGTAGCCGCAGAAAGTGACATGCCATTTTGTATCGATGCCTGGGTGATGAAACCCAAACTCAAGGGCGCCGCCTATTGCGCTGAAAAAGGGTTGCTGGATCGAATGTTTTACAACAGCCTGACGGTCTGGGAGGCAGATCTGGAAACGGAGATTCGAGAAATATCCCAGATCGGCGTCAAGCATGTTCTGCTGGTAGCCTTTGATCAGGAGGATCAGATGCCCAGTGGCCGCATTACGGGCACGCAGAAACTGTTAGACGCCATTGAAAAGGTTGGCGCACAATTTGAGAGCATTTTTGTCGACACCTCGGTGATGAACGGCCCGGCAACGGCCTTTTGCGGAATAGCCAACCGAATGATCAAGGAAAAATGGGGATTTCCGACAGCCAGCGCTCCCAGCAACGGTTCTTATATGGATTTGAAGCGCTTTAAAGAATTATGGGACTTCAAAGGCTGGTCGGCAACGGATGCTGCTTTGGAAGCCCTTTCGGCATTTTATTATCACGACATGATTTTTTCCGGCCCCATGGCAGGCGCCAGCCGTATTATGCCTGCCGTTGCCCAGGCAGAGGCATTTTTGGCATCAGCGGTTTTCGCAGAAACCAAACGGATGCCCAAGGATCCGAATCACCCGCTTTACAAGTTGTTTCCGGATTTTGTGGAACAGCTTAAATCTATTGCAGCGTAGACTCAGGCGCTTAGCGGCGCCATATCGACAATTTGTTGTCGATATTACCGCGTACGTTGATATTTTAGAGGTTTCAGGTGCCAGTGTTCAGGTGTTAGACAGTTATCAATTCAGTTTCGCGCAATAAGCGCAAAATATCATTCAGTTTCTTTGTAAACCTTTGGTATACAGATGTTTACGAAGATAAATTTTGGCGTCAACTTATTATTAAATCGGCGGTTAAATAAAGTATCTTTTAGTTAGTCTCCGGTCATTCCCGCGAAGGCAGGGATTTTATGGAGCTAAATAATTTAACATTTTTGTGTTGGTTATCAAAAATTGGTTTCTGTGTCCATCACTAATAAATATTTTCGGTAAAATAATGACAAAT
>Ga0209786_1000158_pt1 | contig 28908 bp, 24 predicted proteins | sample WorMetilvaeELBA2_FD_187405 | JGI IMG/M metagenome (GOLD analysis project Ga0209786, IMG submission 187405) | Marine gutless worms symbiont microbial communities from Max Planck institute for Marine Microbiology, Germany - Olavius ilvae ELBA.2... ...
ACAGCAAATTAACTGTTTAACTAAATCTGTTTCGAGATTCTGTGCAAAGCAAAGCGAGAAAATCGGCCGGACTTTGCTGAAAAAATCGAACCATGTAAAATAAATTGGCCCAATAAAATATCTGCGGTAGCAGGATTTGGCATTCGATTGACAGTTCAACAAAAAGCTCGGGCCGGCAGTTGGTTCTCGTTTCTTTCAACAGCACCTGGTTTTACCAAACCGGCCGATAAAAAGGTAAGAATTTTAACGATTGGATATATTTCCCTTCCCGGCTTGTCAAGCTTTTTATTGGGTTGGAGATCCGAGGGATTAAGGAATATTGGTTGTAGATGAAAAAGGAACTTTATCTCAACTTGGCTGAAGGCCAGATTAGTATTCGTGATGCGACCCGCAGGATGCGCCAAATATTAGGCATGAGCCAGAAGAAATATGCCCAAAAAGTCGCCCATATCGCGCCCCGCATACTTTCTGAATTCGAAACCGGTTCCGGGAACCCGACCCTGGCGACCCTGGAACGGATCGCCGGGCCATTTGGACTGCAGGTCACCTTCTTGGCCCCAGCGTCATGGCGGATGCAGGCAAAAAAAGAATTACATAAGGAGCAGTGACATAGATCAATATCAGCGGTGTGAAGGTCCCGCCAGGCTTCTGGCAATCAGCATGCGCTGCACCTCGGAAGTGCCTTCGACAATCTGCAGCAGCTTGACGGATTTGTAGTAGCGCGAAACCGGATATTCTTCCATGTAGCCGTAGCCGCCGTGAATCTGCACGGCATCGCTGGCGACTTTTTCGACCATCTCCGAGGCATAGAGCTTGGCGGCGGATGCCTCGAATGCATGCCGGCGCCCCTGGTCCTTTAACCAGGCGGCCTTCAGGTATTGATTGCGCGCCAGTTCGATGGCCAACGCCATATCGGCCAGTTTGAACTGCACGGCCTGGAAATTGAAAATCGGCTGACCGAACTGCCGCCGGCCCCGGGCGTATTTGAGCGACTCGTCCAGGCAGGCCTGGGCCACACCCACCGCCATGGCGGCAATGCTGATTCGGCCGGTCTCCAGCACGGCCAGATGCTGGGCAAACCCGCGATCGGGATCCCCCAACAGACAATCTTTAGGGATACGGCAATCCGCCAGGATAACTTCATGGGTCGCCGAGGCGTGCCAGGCCATTTTCCGATATCTTTTGCCGAGCTTGAGCCCGGGTGCATCTTTCGGAACGATAAATGTTGATATGATATCGCCCCGCTCAGGATTGGCGACGGTTGCGGCAATCAACACCAACGATGCATTGTCGAGGCCGATATTGGTGATGAACTGCTTGGTGCCGTTGAGCACCCATTCATCACCCTGCAGTTCGGCCGTCGTTCGCAAAGATCCCGCATCGGAGCCGGCGTCCGGTTCCGTCAGGCCGAAGGCGCCGATCCGCTCGCCGCCGGCAATGGGAACCAGCCATTTTTGTTTTTGCTCCTCGGTGCCGAAGACCTCCAGTTCCTGGGCCACCACACTGGTGGTCACATCGAGCATGGCCCCGAAGGTCAAATCGCCCCGGGAGACCTCTTCGATGGCAAGATGCAGGCTGACCCAGTCGCTGCCCATGCCGCCGTAGGCTTCCGCAATCGGAATGCCCATCAGGCCCAGTTCGGCCATCTTGGCATAGATGTCGTAGGGATATTCACCGCTTTGCTCCATCGCTTCCGCCCGCGGGGCGATCTCTTTTTTGGTGAAATTGCGGACTTCATCCCGAATCATTTTCTGTTCTTTGGTCAGATCAAAGTCCATTTTAACTCCCGGGCCGGGCAAGCCGGCATTGAATTTGGTTCGAGGTTTCAGGTGTCAGCCCAGCCGCCGGCAAACAAGCGGCCGGTCAAATCGGAAAAGATACTTATTAAGTGTAAATGCATAGGAAGTAAACCACGAAATACACGAAATACACAAAAGCCAAAAAAAGGTTTGTTTTCCATTTTCGTGTTTTTCGTGTGGTTCGTGGTTCTGCCATATATAAAAGTCTAAATCCATATGCTTTGAGTTAGTTTCATACAAGGTTTCGGGTGTCAGCAACGAAATTCAATCCACTGGATGGGAGTCCCTCATGAATTGGACTTTCTTTCATCGCTGGTGACTTTCAGCCTCGACCTAAGCAGGATTCTGGACTCAGGACTGGTTTTTTACTGACACCCGAAACCTGACACCTGAAACCTAAAATTTATTAACGCACGCTGTAACGCCGACAATATGTTGTCCATGTGATGCCGCTAATCGCCTAAAGCAAACGTAAACGCCACGCCTTCATCCGGACCCTCGCCGGCTTGGTTGTCGATCAGCCGGTAGCCGACGGATACCGCCCGGCCGATTAATGTCATATCCGCCTCGGCAGAATCCAGATCGACCACATTGCCCAGCACCCATGGCCCTTCCTCGAGTTCCGCCAGGGCGACGATGTACGGCACCTGAAACCCGGTGGGGCCGACACGAATCACGGTAAACGTTCTCAGCTTGCCCTTCTTGGAAAATGAATGGGGCTCCAGCTTTGAACTGCCGCAGTCGGGACAAACCGCATTGGGCGGTATAATAAATCCGCTGCAGTCAACGCATTTCAATCCCGGCAGTTCTCCCGTCTTCATTCGATCCAAAAACGCAGTATATGGTAAAGGATAAGATGTCATTTAATTCCTCCTTAATACCAGGTTGCAAACCGTACTGAAATCACCGCCCAGGGTGTCCACGACGCCGATTTTGGCGCCTGCCACCTGCCGCTCACCGCACTCGCCTCTGAGCTGTTTGACGATTTCATAGGTCTGGGCGGCACCGGTGGCGCCGATGGGATGGCCTTTGGCCTTCAATCCTCCGGAAGGGTTGATCGGAATTTTACCGTCCAGGGCGGTGTCGCCCCGGTCCACGGCAGCCGCTCCTTCACCGAACTCAAAAAAACCGAGCCCCTCAATGGCCAGGATCTCAGCGATGGTGAAACAATCGTGCAGTTCACAGACGTCCACATCGCCGGGTGCGATGTCGGCCTGGCGATAGGCCGATTTGCATGACGCTTCGCGGGCTTTAACCCGGGTGATATCCTTATGGGCATAAACGGCGCCGCCGCTGCCCTGCCCCACCCCGGCCACCTGCACCGGCTTGGGCACATGGGCTTTGAATTTGGCGGCATCAGCGATGACCAGTGCTGCAGCTCCGTCTGAAAACGGGCAGCAGTCGAACAATTGCAGCGGATCTGCAATCATCGGGCCCTCCAGCACGGTCTCAACCGTGATTTCCTTGCGAAAGTGGGCCAGCGGGTTCAGGGTACCGTTGTGGTGATTCTTCACCGCTGTCTGAGCCATGCTGCGCTTTAACCGGTCCAGGCCAATCCCATATTTAGCAGCATACAGATGCGCCGCCATGGCAAAGACACCCGGAAAGGTGATTCCCGCAAAGCGCTCATACTCTGAATGACTGCCCATGGCAAATGTCCGGGTGGCCAATGGTGTGCCCATGATGGTGGTTCTTTCGGTGCCCCCCACCATCACCAGATCGTGGACCCCGGAGGCCACCATCAGCACCCCGTGGCGAATCGCCACCGTGGCCGAGGCGCAGGCCCCTTCGAAGCGGGTGGAGGGCGCGCTCAGCGGCATGCCGATTTCAGCGGCCAGAAAGGGGGCAATGTTGATCTGCCCTTCTTCGAATCCGCCCAGCACGTTGCCGATAAAAAGCGCCTCCAGGTCCTTGGCATCCACCCGGGCATCGGTCAGGGCCTCGATGGCCGCCTGGGCGAACATTTCTTTCTGGGTAAGATCCGAATTGCCGAATTGAGTCATTCCGGCGCCCAATACAATTACTTCTCGCATAGAACCTCCTCAGCTAAATTAAATTAGATACGCCATTTCTAAAATGGTTTTAGAACTTTTATCATAGCCTATATGTCCTATATGACCTATACGTCCTATATATCCTATACGTCATCATAATTTGAGATTTATATTTTCGATACCCCGACTGCCTTCAATACCAGCCTGGGGTTAAAAAGCGAAGTCAGTACGGTGACTACTTCGCTGCCATTCGGATGGCGCCGTCCAGCCGAATGGTCTCGCCGTTGAGCATCGGGTTTTTGACGATGTCGCATGCCAGCCGGGCGAACTCCGCCGGTTTTCCCAAGCGTTTTGGAAAAGGCACCATCTGCCCCAGCGCTGCCTGAACTTTTTCCGGCAGGCTTTCCAACATGGGCGTTTGAAACAAGCCGGGTGCGATGGTCATCACGCGGATGCCGTAGTCGGCAAATTCCCGGGCGATGGGCAGGGTCATGCCGACCACCCCGGCCTTGGAAGCACTGTAGGCCGCCTGACCGATCTGGCCGTCATAGGCGGCGGCCGAGGCCGTATTGATCACCACCCCCTTTTCACCATCCGCGTTGGGGATGTTATCAACCATTTTGGCGGCTGCCAGCCGGATGACGTTCATGGTCCCGATCAAATTAATTTCCAGCACCCGATTAAAGTGCTCCAGCGCCATGGGACCGCCTTTGCCCAGCACCTTGGCCGGTGTACCGACTCCGGCGCAGTTGACGACGACATGCATGCCGCCGAATTCGGCCACCACCCGGTCCACGGCCGCCTGGACACTTGCCTCGCTGGTAACGTCGGTTCGGCAGTATATCACCTTCTCACCCAGTTCATCTAACAGGTGCCGGCCTTTATCTTCGTCAACATCGAGAATACCGGCCTTGGCGCCCTCATCCACAAACCGGCGCACGCAGGCCTGCCCCAGACCGGAGGCCCCTCCGGTCACCAAAGCAACTTTATTGTTAAGATCCATTACAATCTCCCCCAAGTTTTGAGTTCAGGTTGATTCATCCCTGACAGGGTAAAATCAACTTATCGAAAGTGCATAACGAATGATTACAATATTCATATGTAAAGCTTACTTACTTTTCAATCGCTACTCGATAAAACGATCAATTCAAGGATTAAACATCATGTTAGTCTTTTTTTACGATTCCCTCAAAAATGACATCACAAATATCATCGGTCATTTTATCCGGCTCAATGTCATACCCGAATATTACTGCAGGCAGGCAAAGATGTTCAATGGCGCCCAAAATAATCTGCCTGATGTGGGATGCAGGTATATCATCCCGCAACTCTCCGGCATCGATGCCTTCTTTGATCAAATTAAGCATTGATTTGGTGTACCGCTTAACAATTTGATAAGTTTCGCTTTCCCAATATCCCCGAAAATTGCGGACTTCCAGCAGAAGAATTTTTGAGAATACTCGATCCTTGTGATGAAGATATACCATGTCCCAGATTAATTTTCGTAATTTATTAACGGCCCCTTTAATGCCCTTTCGGTTTAACGCCATCGTTTCGATGTAGTCCTCAAGATATTCGGCTAATACCGAGTGCAACAATCCTCGCTTATCCTTGTAGTACCGGTAAATCAACGCTTCATTGACACCGGATGTCCTAGAAATTTCAGCCGTAGTAATCGAATTGAAATCTTTTTCACTGAGGAGAGATCTGAGGGCTTCGGCAATCTTAATCTTGCCGGGCGGGTCTGGCTGCTTTGGCTTGTTGGGGGCCATATTTATCCTGTTTACAATTTAATTTCATGCGAACCTTTCGCGATTCAACCGGAAACTGTAATCGTAAAAGATGGTTTTGATTCTGTATGTAAAAATTACTTACATAAAACCTCAGATATTGTCAAGCGTTTTTAACTTTTTAAATGAAGATCAGTTGATCCTCGGAATTTTATTCTTGACAATGGGAGCAAAACGATATTGGAATGTTATTAGCAAAAGTTTTTTTAAAATACTGAGAATAAGCCAGCAAATAGTATGAATGCCTCACCTTTACTTGCAAAAATTGCCCGAGCGTTACACTTGGTTCGCCTGGAAACCGTCATGGTCGGAAATGCGGCCGCCGCCTTGCACGGCGCACCGGTAACAACTTTGGACATCGATTTCATGTTCAGAAAAACCCCTGGGAACATGCGCAAGCTGAAAGTTTTGGCCAAAGAATTCGACGCCCAGATCTTGAAACCGTATTACCCGGTGTCTTCCCTTTATCGGGTTGTAAACGATGATACCGGGATGCAGCTTGATTTCATGTCGATTCTACATGGCATCAAATCCTTTGAAAACCTTCGATCCGATGCCGTAGAAGTTGAATTTGAGGGATATGCACTAAAAGTTGCCAGCCTCGAAAAAATTATTCGGAGCAAAAAAACACTCGGCCGACCGCGGGATCTGGCAGTAATTGAAATCCTGGAGAAAACACTGGATGAAAAAAAGAAAAGATCGAGATAAAAAGCTAAAAGCGCTGAAAAAAGAAAACGAGCGCAATCTCATTGAACAGATTCGCCGGCAGCTCGCCCTGCCAATGAATCGCCGTACCAACTTTCTGCGTAAACGACTCCCCGGCGGTGGTTCATCCCTTTAAACGAATTTTTGCGAAAGATCACGGGAGGGTACAATTAAGAAGATTTGAGTAACGGTGGCGGTTGGCGTACGCTGGCCCCATCGATCAAGATGGCGCTCAATACAACCATTCCGCCGATTACCGTCAGCACGCTCGGGACTTCATGAATACCGAAAATCGGCAGGTAGACCCAGAGAACGCCTCCAACCACCTCCACCATCGCCAACAAGGTCAGTTGGGCAGCCGGCAATAGTTTGGACCCCTGCGAATATAAAATTAAGCCCGTACCAACGACAAAGCCGTGTAAAACGCTTAGACACACGTTTCGCAACGGCATTGCCAGGGTACCGTTATCAAAAAAAATTACAAGCAGGGTGACCAGCGCACAAAGCATACCGGCAAGCGCGATTGTCGTAAACTTGGGGGTATCCCGGCGAAACCGAAGACTGACCGAAAAGATGGCGAAACCCAAGGCTGACACCAGCGCAATTAAATTACCAACTAAATTGCCGGCCTCCATACCCTCCACGACCATTATCAAAACGCCGATCAACGCGATAATCATTGCGACCCAGGTAATCAGACGGACTTTTTCCTGCAGCAGCACTATGCCTAAAAATGCCGCGATGAAAGGTGCTGCCGCCAGCATAAATAGAGTGTTCGCCGCCGTTGTAACTGTGATGGATATGATAAAACCGCTGAAGGCCGCCAGCAGTCCACAAGCACCGATAATTTCCGGTAATCCGGTCCTTTTAAAACTGGCTACAACTGCAAGCCCCTCTTTTGCCAGGAGATAAATTAAAAGTAATATGGCTACGGTCGTGCCCCGGTAAAACAGATACTGCCACTGATAATTTTGGGCAGCATCCATGTAACGGACAAGTAAAGCACCGAATGACCAGAGGGTGCCGGCCGCTAAAACGAGACAGAAAGCTTTCAGATAATCCAGTTTGCTGGTCCCTTGCATAATTGCCTATCTGGTGATTGGAAATAGGCCCTTTGGGCCTTTATACTGACAACATGTTGTAAGTTACGGTAGGTGTCAGGTGTCAGTGTTCAGGTGTCAGCCAAGCCGCCGACAAACAAGTGGCCGGTCAAATCGAAAAAAGAAACGAATGAACATCGAACATTGTATTCTGTCTATTTATTTTTCTGACAGGATCAACTGGATCAACAGGGTAGTGGACTACTATGCACATAACTATCCTGTTAATCCTGTTATCCTGTCTAAAAAAATATTTTAGTTTCATACAAGCAGCCGCCGCTGGCCGCGAGCGTCCAGTCTGATCAGAGAAAAGAAACTACATTTTTGTAATAAACATTGTAGTTTCAAACGATTATATAGCGCGTCGGTTTCCTGACACCCGAAACCTCGTATGAAACTACGTCTATATTAATCCCAAATAGGGTATTTGAATCGTCCTCGTCGTCGTACTCGTACTCGTCCTCGATACTTAAGGGGGCCCAAAAACTTCGAGTACGAAACCCAATAGGTGCTTATGAGAAATTACGTGAGTTCGGCACAGTTTCATATTTGATCAGACTGGCCGTCTTTTTTGGCCAGAGGCAACGCTCGTATGAAACCACAAATGTTTGGGACAGTAGGGCGGGCCACCGTGCCCGCCGAAACTGATCGGCACGGTGGCCGACCCTACGACAGCATCAGGCCAAAGTTCCTATTTCGATTTGACTGGACGCTCGCGGCCAGCGGCGGTGCTGCACCTGAAACCCAAAACCTACAAACTGCGCCATTGCTGCCCCGCCGGGGCCACTTTTTCCAGCGCGGTCTCGGAAAAAGTCCAATACCTTAATTTTGTAAAAATCAGTCTCTGGGCGACTGAATCCGTCGATGGTTCAGGGGGCAGGGATTTCTATGCATAAATGTAATTTAAAGCAAGAAAAAAATCAGGCGTATCCAGGCAATTGAATTCCATCATCCTCGTTTTTTGACAGGATTTGGCGGATTGTGATATATGATTCGCATCTTAAATCAGTTTAGCCGCTGCCCGAATAGTCATATAGTCGATACCTTGAGGTGCGCCTCTTGAAATCAAATCGCGTTAGATGCTAGAATCCAAGCCACCTGTCTGAATCAGGAAAAGAAAAATGAATACTGAAATGCTGGGAAACTCAAGGATTTTAAATTTGCTATTCAAACCGGCTGGTATGATAATGGAGAGCCGCCTGCGCAAGTGGCTCATGAATCCCGTGAAAACCCTGCGGGGTGCCGGCCTCGAGCCGGGGCAGACGGTCTTAGAGGTGGGTTGCGGGACGGGATTTTTCACGATGCCGGCGGCAGAGCTGATCGGCGATCGAGGTTGCCTGGTGGCGATGGACGCCCTGTCGGATTACACCAAGCAGGTATCAAAAAAAGTACAGGCCGCCGGTTTACAAAACGTGCGGGTGATAAAATGCGATGCTCTGGACACGGGAATGGATGCCGCCAGCCTGGACAAGGTCCTGCTGTTCGGCGTACTGCCGTTCCCGTTTCTGCCTTTGAATCGGCTCCTGCCCGAAATGCACCGGATATTGAAAACGGACGGGACCCTGGCGGTGTGGATGTTTCCGGTCTCCGGCTGGGTACCACATTCGATCCGGCGCTCCGGCTTGTTTACTTATGTCGGCAAACAAAACGGCGTATACAATTACAGACGCCGTTAGATGGGTTGGGGGGCAGTCATTTCGAAAAACTGCTGCAGATCAGCCAAAATAACGATTCGCCGTAGCCGCGGCAACTACGTTCTCTTCCAGGTGTTTGAAATTTTGCATATCCGCGTTCACCACGTCCAGCCCGTGCTGCAGAACATAGGCATAGGCGCGCTGGAAGGGGCTCAAGGTTGATGCTCTGACTTTCTCGCTGTAGAGATAGTCGAAGGCGGTCGGATCGCCTTTTCCCAGGGACCAATAAGGCGCCAGATACCGGACGGTTTTCATCCCGATCAAGCCGATGCCGGCTTGCCCGGCGCTTTTGAACAGCCCTTGAAGTTCAGCCAGGGTGACCGTGTTTCGGGCCAGGCTTTTGGTGCTCCAGTCATACCACCCGGCGGGGGTAATGCCGATCATTGCCAAATCATACCAACCCGTCTCAATGGCCGCTTCCAGGACTTTCTGGGCGTTGCTGTGGGTGCTCAAACCGAAATAGCCGACTTTACCGGCCGCCTTGGCTTTGAGGAATGCCTGGTAAACCTCTTCGCTGCGCACCAGAGAGGGATTGTCCACGGCCATCAGGTAATAGGCATCCACATAGTCGGTCTGCAGATCCTGCAGACTGGCATCCATCAAGCCCGACCAATATTTGGCCGCAAACCTCGCCTGGGCAAGCGTGATCGACTCACCGGGCTTGACGGGAACGTAGGCGGGCGCTTTGGATACCACCCAAATCCGGTCGCGGTGGTCCTTCAGAAACGGGGCCAGGTGCTGTTCACTACCCTTGTAGTAAATGTCCGACCCCACATCGAAATGATTGATGCCGGCCGCAAAGGCCCGCTGCAGCAGGCGCGTGGATCTTCCGCCTCTCAGCGCAGCCCCGCAGCCGAAAACCAATCGGCTGGACAAAAAGCCGGTGCGACCTAACCTCCGATAGGTCATGGTCGGCTGCTCATTGCGCCGGATTGTCTCCTGGGCCCTGACCGATTGCTTCGTCGGCGAGCAGGCCTTGCTCAAAAAGGCCGGCCCACCGATCGCCGCGGCTGCAGTAATCTTGATAAACTCGCGCCGGTCAATGGCATCGCAATTTTTTTTCTTTTTCATTCCCTCTCCTCAATTCAGTTTTCACCCATCACTCCAAAACTCCAGTACTTCATTACTCCGGCTTTAATTTAGTTGTTGCCACAATTCGGTTGCAGCTCGGATGGCCAGGGCCCGACCCTCAACGTCTGAAACACCGCCCACCATATGGCTCTTGTGGAAAACCACGTCGAAACCCCCGCCCATGTCGCAGGCGACCAATTCCGCTGCCCCGACTTTCAGGTGCTCAATTCCCCGGCCATATTTTTCGGCAAACCGGGTGTAGCGCACCACCGTGTCCCGGGCCGATTGGGCCGAGTCCCGGCGAGTTAGAAACGCCGTCACCTGGGTACGGCCCTTGCGGTACTGGGCCATGTAGGTGTTGCGCATAAAATCCAGGCCCATGGCATCGGCCTTGAAAAACTGGACGGACTGCGGTACCCGGTCTTTGAGCGGCAAAGCGGCCAGCCCCCAAACTTGGGCCCCCGAATCAGGCAGGAAGGCGGTCACCCGGCGGGCCAATTCCAGGCCCAACCGTTTAAAATCTCCGGTGGTACCCGAGCTGATGATCCGAATGTAGTACCGGCCTTGCCAGAGGAAATAGTTTGCGTCTGAGCGATAACCGGCCCGTCCCAGGCTCACCGGGGATTCTCCCGGTGACCGCTCGCCCGAAAAGACGCCAAAGGCGTTGGTCGGCGTGCCCATATCGTAAATGCTCAGATTTAGAAATTTCGCCGTCCCATCGTCATTTCCGAAACTGACAAAGGTCAGCCGGAGCATGTCATAGGCTAAGAAAAACGAGGCCCGGCCGTTGATCTGTTCGTAAAGGGTTTGGGGGGTGAACTGCTTGACCTTACCCACTATTTGCCAGCCTTCGGGCGCGAAGCGGGCCACTGCTTCGGCAATGCTGGAGGATGCAAGCGACTGTCCACTGATTGAAGCAGGCACCAAAGCGACAACCATCAGCGTTAAAAGTATGTTGCACAGGATTTTTTTGAGTTTGTATGCCGAAATCATACATCCCCGATTTCTAACCTTTCCCCAGTCGATCATGGCCGGCGAGTTCATCGGCCACATAACCCAGGTCCAACGCTTCCAAAGTCCCGCGGGTCGGATAGCCGCTGCTCGTATCCCATCCTTGCAGTTTATAAAATCTGGTTTTAAACTGGTCGAATTTATCCCGTTCAAAATGCCGGCCCCGGGTATTGATGTAATCCCATTTTCCGTTTTCGCGACCCGGCAGATATTGATCGCGGCCACCGGGCTGGGAGTAAAGATAGTCAGAAAAGTGGACCATATCCCGGTGCCGGCCCTGCAGGGTCCAAATCGCGTGATCCAGGTTCCATATTTTTTTGCCCAGATTGATGCCGTCGAGAAAGGTAAAATCCCTGCCGGTAACGGCGTTGAGAAATTTGGGTTCCGCCATCCCGGTTGACCCGATCATTCCGGGAGCAAGCCGGTTTAGAAAATCCGGCCAGCGCCAGTCGCAGAACAGGGCCGACTGCTTCCAGAACCGGGTGTAATACCGGTGCCAGCTCACCAGTTTCGCGATGTGCTCGGAGTACATATTCGCGGTGCTGAAATCCAGCATCCGCAAGTCTCCCTGAAACGGCACCATCTTGTCCGTATAGATCCGGACCAACTCCTCCGCCGATGCGTACATCTGAAAACCATATATTCTGGAAGCCGTGGGATGGCTTCGGAGCTGATCGAAGCCGTGCTCATTGATGTCCCGGTCGCCTAGAATACTGCCATAGGCCCAGTCGAGCTGAGACAGTGGCTCTTTGTGCTTCGGCAAACCCCAATTGGGAAACTTCAGTCGTCCGGTCTTCAAGTCTCCCTGTTCACCATCCAGCCGGCCCCACTTTTCGGCCGCCCGCACAAACCCCTCGGCCAGATCGTCGCCAAAGGGGTGCGGATTTCCCAGCCCGTCGTTTCGATAAGCAATCATTTTCAGCAGTTGCTCGATATACTCCTGACTGCCGTACCGGTCGAACCTGAGGGGACAGTCAATTTCCTTGTTTAAGCCAAGAATACCGTACAGGTTAAGATCTCTCAGGTACATCTCGCCCCAAAAAATCTCGGCCGCGTTCAGCCCCAATCTGTTGAGCAGGTCGCTGGTGTAACGTTGAACATCCTGATTCCGGGCGGCGGAGTAGACTATTGTGGTAAAACAAGTGGCCTCGTTGCCGAGCCCATCGTCAAATCTTGCCCGGCATCCGGAATGACAACCAATACAAGCCTGAGGTCGCTGCCCGGTTCGCGGCCTTCCCCCCCGCCATAATACACCCGGTACGGGAGGGCTTTGAAAATCGACAGTCATGCGGGTGCTTTTCAAATTTGCAAGGTCAAAAGCATAGTGCTTCTGCTGCCACAGGCGGGATGCCATCAAGGCCCTCGGGTTGTTGACCTTGATGCTTCCGGTGCCAATGACGCTGACGGCCTTCAGGCCTTTTGATCCCCAGACCGCACCGAAGCCGCCCTGGCCGGAACCGTTGCTGGCATCGTGTATCAAACAGGCCATCCGGCTTAAGTTCTCTCCGGCGGGTCCGATTGCCAGCACGGCCGGCCGCTGGGTGGTTCGTTCTCCATCTTGGCCGTTGGCCTGGATCCAGTCACCATATTCCTGGTTTCCGGCCACATATTGCCAGATCTTTTCCTGGCATTGCCAGGTATCGGTGCCCCACAGGGACAGTTGGCTGCAATTTCTGATCTTGACCCGGTCGTTTCGAATATCCAGCCAGACGGGCGCATCCGCTTGACCTTCAATCACGATTCCATCCCAACCCGCATACTTGAGCATGGAGGAAAATCTGCCGCCAAAATTGCTTCTGGTGAACCAGCCGATGGGAACGGCCTGCACGCCGATTCCCTGGACTTCGGTCCGGCCGGAAGCCCCGGGCACCAGGGTCCCCGAAAGGGGGGAGGTCATGATGGTAACGACGTTGGCCGGATCGAAACCGTCAATGGTCTTGTCCGGCACCAGATCAAAGAATATGGCCGAACCCATGCCATGACCGCCGACCCACTGTTCGTATTTGGCGGTGGGTATGATGGTTTCTTTTCTTTGGGTGAGGTTTATTCTGAGTATTTTTCCTGCATAGCCGTTCATGTCGCCTCCTGGTGGTCCAATTTAAAGGCCTTGTTTGATTCATCGACTCACCGATGGTGCAGTCGTTTTAGACATGACAAAGTATCACGGGCTAAGGTTAATCGTTTGGAAGATTTCCGTCAGTTCATCGATACCGTAGGTAGTATGTCCGGCAAGTAGGACGGCGCTGTCCTCCTTTGAAATTAGGTGAACTACGGTTGTCAGAGGGATTTGTCCCCGGTACCGCCACACGATTTGAATCTGGTAGGCATCGAACTCCTTATAATTTTCTATTGGATTTTGTGAGATTATTTGGATGTCGCTGCCGACGGACTGCAGCGCTTTGGCATATCCCTCTGCCAATGACTTTAATTCAGTATGAGTATCATCATCGCCCGCAAGCCCTGAAATCGCTATCGACATGGATGGCGATCCCTGGGGAATACCGGCCCTGAAAATCTGGTTGCCCTGCAGCGCCCGGTTTTGAAAGCCCTGGGGATATTCCAAGGTAAAGGCGGGCGAATTCGTTCGAACAAACTTCCCGTCTTGGCCGAAACCTCGTGCCCTTAGAGCCTCATAATCCACTTCGACGTCGAGTCTCAAAGATTTCACCATGGCCGTCAGATTTTCCATGGATCCATCCTGGCTATCGGCCGCACCAAAGACGACTAAGCGGTCGTCCTTTTGAGCGGTGACAAAGGCGGCAATCAATTCCGCCCCGCCGACATTCCAATCCATTTCAAAATAATTGGCCCCGCTGCCGTCCATCAGCTTGATTAATTGCTGATTGTTCACCTGATGAACGATGGAACCAGGTATCATCCTGGGCAGCGAACTTGAAATCAGGTCCGCAGTATCCTCCAACGCAGTGCCCGACGGATAGGGCCCGACAGTCACACCCATGCCCGGCATGCCGTCAGCCGCTTCCCTTCTGAAGACAAAGGGGCCGATAGGCCCTGGATCTTTAGTTAGCTTTTCAGCATCATATTCAAGGGAAAACCCGATCGCTTTGTCCTCATACCGCTCCAATGTGAGGCCCGCAGCCGAATTTTCCACCTGCCCGGCCGTTGGGGCACAAGCAAAGAACAACGCCGAACCTGCAAATACCCAAAATACGATCCCCACAGTTCTTTTAGCATAGTTTTTCATGATGCCTCCTTTCTTCAGCCTAATTTATGGGATAACCCAGTTTGGCCCAATTTCTGGTCCTCAAATTTACCTTGTATCCGTTATCTCCCTCCTGAAGCGGGATCTCTTTGGTAAATTTTATGGCACCCACCGGGCACACTTCCACGCAGGCCTGCTTTCCATCGGGTCCCCCGCCGGCATTGTCCCAATGATAGGGCGTGTCGGCACACAAATCACACTTGCGGCCTTTCTGATCATCATCAAAATTCTCATCCGATACCACAACCGGTCTGCTGGGCGTATAGGGGCAGGCTTCGATACACTCTCCGCAGCCAATGCACTTGGTTTTATCGATCATCCTGACGTTTCCATATCCGGCATTGGCGCTAAGCGCATCCTCCGGACAAACTTTCACACAAGCCGGATCAACACACTGCCGGCATTGCTCGATGGTCACGTCATCCGGAAACGCTTCAAAAGGATGCTGGATTATCTGTATTCTCGACAATGAGGGATTCTCCACGCCTTCGTGCACCAGCGTGCAGGCCAGCATACAACTCGTGCACCCCTGACACTTCCTGGTATCGACCAGGAGATATCCCTGGGAAGGCGGCACCTCACCTCGACTTTGATCTAGTTTTACCGGATTGCCGGTACCTTTGTCGGCCGGGACATAGCAGCCGCCGCCCACGACAAATATGATCGTTCCGGTGTACTTCAAAAAACTCCTGCGCGAAATCTTCTCATAACCAATCTTGTTTTTACTATCATTATGACAATTCATGGATCCGGATCTCCTTTCATGGGAGAATTAAAAACAAAAATATGAGATAAGAGATGGCCAATTTCCGGAGCAGTCGATTCAGCTCAGAGTTTGCGTCGTTGTTGGCATTTACAAGCGGGAATCCAAATGGTGAGTTGAGGATGGGCTTTTCAATGAATCGATTATCCATATCCGGCTTTACTCCCCGGCGACCGTTGCCGATCCGAACGGAATATAGTTGTAAGGCGCCTATATGAATTTAGAAAAATTGAAACAGCTTGCCGGACCATTGAGCATATTTAAACAAGTTATCAATGGGCATCGGAAGCCCCAGAATAGCAAATAAGCTCGCAATGTCAATAAAATTGGTGCTCAATAATTCAGCTATTAGCATCCGCAGTCTTCGGTGAACTCATTTAAGAATCCGGGTACTTCCCATCCGGCGGCCTTTTTGCCGTCAATGAAAATAGTCGGCGTTTTGGCAACCCCAAGGGATTTGAGCTGTCGGGGAGTGAAGTTTTTCACATTGTTTAAACCCGAAGAGAAGCGATAAATGAAATATAAAAAAGCTCAATCCAAGAGAAGCGGTGGAAATTCCGCCAAAGGCTCCAAAATCGGAATGTATTACCGCAGAGCAGTCGGTTCCGAAGATTTCGCAGAAACGGCCGGCGTTACTGAAGTAGGATAGGTATATCAAATACAAACAAAAACCTATCCCGCCGCCGATCAGGACCGCCACCCGCATAAAGGGAAAACCCGATACTTTATTTTCGCTAAAAATCGTCAAATTCTTGCAGGTTTTCATTTTCCAGCGAAATAAACATGCCCTGAACGACCATTTTTGCGTTGTCGTCCTGCGGATTTACGATAAACTGCAAAAGTTCGTCGTAAGACAGTATATTGGTCAGGACCCGATCAGCAGCCTCCTTCTGCTTATTTATAATGCTTTGAAACACCAGCAGATTACCGCGCTTAAATCCATGATCGATTTCGGTCTGGGACTGCGCCAGATTGCGAAAATGCATAAACGACATCAGGATCAGAAACAAAACAAACGAAGCTGCGAATAGTGCGATTATTTTTACCTTAATTGAAAAATTAAACTTCATAATTTCGATTTCGACTGCCCTTTATAGCTGAGTAATTCCGTCATCGCTGATATAGCGTTTGGCTTTGCGTTTCATCTTGGGATTGTTTTTGACTTCTTTGAAAAGGATTGGATATCCGTCACGATACCAGATGACGTTCTTGGCTTTGAAACCCCATTCGGTGACCGCTATAAAGGCCGCATTGTAGCTGCGATGACATTTGGGCCCCTGGCAGAAAAAAACCAGCTTAGCCGAATACTTGGACAGCCCGGCAGCAGTTATAGCAGCTTCGAGTTTGTCTTTGGTCATGTCGTTGCCGTTAGCTCCCGATTTGTTATAAGGCATTAACAAGGCACCGCGCACGGTTCCTTTTTAAAAAAGCTCTTCGGGCGGGTATCAATCCACAGGATCTTGTCTTTGGCTTTTAGATGTGAAACTGCATCCTGCACATCCCAAACCGTAACGCCCCAGGGAAGGGCCTCACAAGATTTTGCAATGTGGTCAGCGGGGATGCCGCCTTTGCCGACTTCTATGGCATAAAGGGGAGTTGCCAGGAAGGCAAACACGGACATGACAGTCAAAACCAGAAAAAAGTTTTTTTTCAACATAGCTTAAGAACCTCCTAAATAATGGTGAAACTGGGATTAGGGTCGATTAAGGACCGAATCAGTTTTTTTTTGTTATCGGAACCAAGTCGATAAACCTTTAATTTTTTTATAAATCCGACTGTTTCAATAGAAATTAAAAAGCAGTAATGATAGTAGGTTGTCAAAAATATAATAAATTGGTGTTTATGCAGATCTCGTAACTTACTTTTAAAATGAATCAACTTTTTTGGACACTATCTATGTCTATTTGCGCTAAATTGAGGGATTGAGGAATTGAGGGATTGAGGGATAAAATCAATAATCAAAAGAGATAGAATTCCTTCAATTCCTAAATTCCTAAATTCCTAAATTCCTGAATTAGACTCATGTCCAATTTTCATGCAATTCCGTGACGTACAAAGGTTCACAGCCATTTTTTCAAACTAAATGATGAGGTCTGTTATGAGGATGTTTGAAGAAGGATTTGGATGGTATTTCCCGGTCTAACTTATATTTTTATCAGGAAAAAGATCTTCAAGCGTGACAAAGTAATTGAAATAGTCCGAATCACGCAGCGCGTTATCCGGCCCATATAGACTGATCAATGCTTTTTCAATTGTATATCCCCGGGGTATTGTCAACAGGGCGCATTTTCTTTCCATTTCCGGTATGACTCTTGTACCTATTTTGCTGTTATGATGCTTTACTTCACACACGGTGATTGCATGATCGGCCCTTTTGTACAACAGGTCAATTTGAAAATGCTTGTCATATCTGCCAAAATAAGGAGCCGCTAACAGCATATCCTGGTCGAATTCCATTACCTGGGCGAGAAGATTTGCGTTTTTAAGGCAAAACCGCTCAAATGCAAATCCAAGCCAGGAATCGAACCCTTTGCGGGTTAAGGTTTCAAATAGCCTGCTGGAGTTGCTTTCGCTGATAACCCGCTGATTCGGTTTTATATATTTGAAATAAAATATGAGGAATTCATCGGTGAGAGCAAATTTCTTAAATTTTGAATGCGGGCCTTTGTCAAAAGGGATCAGGGGTCTTATAATTTCCGCCTGCGCCAGGTTGTCCAGATAGAGCTTTAGACCGCCCCCGGATGGAATGCCGGTCTTTTCGCTGATTTGCTTGGCCGTAAAGATGCCGCCTTTGAGAAGATTTAATATTTTCAGATAACTTCGGGTCTCTCTGAACTGGCTGTAAAAGATTCTGCTCACTTCGTGAATCATGGAGCTATAGGGGGAAAAGCAAAGCCGGTTCATGTTGTGATAAAATGATCTGTGCGGATTTAAATCTTCAAGGTATTTAGGCACACCGCCGAATACAAGGAGATATTTTAAGACTTCTTCCTTATTCCTTTTGCTGCCGATCAGGGCATAAGCATCCTCGGCACGAAGTCCTTTGAGAAGTATTTCAAGTGTTATGCGGCCATATAGCGCCTTTGATCGGATCACTTTTTTTACCATAAATGAGGCAACCGAACCGCAAAGAATTAGCATGACCCTTTTATCTTTCCAGTGATTGTCCCAGTAAAATTTCAGAAGGCTGACCAGCCGGCTCCTGCCGGCGGCCATCCAGGGTAACTCGTCAAAAAAAATAATTTTTGGCGCTTTCTTATTGATAATCCGATCCGTAAGGTACGTAAATACATTCTCCCAGGAATTGAAACGGACATTTTCAAGAACCGGATCATCTAATTGTTTTTTCAATTGTGCCGTAAAATGGCGAATTTGATCCTCGGTGTTCCCCCCTTCAATCGCCTCAAAGCTGAAAAAATGACGCTTTTTTTTTGAAAAAATATTTATCAGGCTGCTTTTACCGATGCGTCTGCGCCCGTATATAACCACCAGTTCGCTTTTCCCGGACCGGTATGCTTCATCTAATATTTTCAACTCGTTTTTTCTACCTACGAACACCTGAATATCCTTTATTTTAAAAATCCGCAAACAATGGCACGCTATAATTGTTTGCGCATTTTGTCAATAAAAAATATAAAATCCGCAAACAATTTTTAACGATAATTGTTTGCGGATTTTGCTGAACATTAGAATAATCGCCGCACCGCCCTCTTTGCTTTTAGAGTATATCTTGACAGACAATACCCCAGAATCAGGATCAAACAACTCACCATCCCCCCGGCAACCGATGACGTTGACATTGAACCGCTGAGCGTGAAGTCAATGAAGCATCCACTGCCTCCACCGCCTCCGCTGGAGCCGGTGGCAGTTGTGTTCGAGGCTAAAGTTCCCAGGCCCAAAAGATCGCTAACAACTTATTTGCGATTATTTAGGGTATGAGAATAGCCGACCAGGGCGGACATGGCCCGGGCGGCACGTTCGGGGGATGGAAAAACGGGCAGGCCCTGTTCGATAAGCTTTCGAATGAACAGATTTTCGTGGCTTTGAAAGGTAAAACCGATAATCGGTTTGCGATGTTTTTGAACCAGAGACGCCAGGGAACCGGCCTGGTCGTCAAATAATTTCTCCGTCAATTTTGGAATTTGATCCGCGGCAAGCCCCATGCTTTCCATTGATCGCCGGATGAGCCGATTCGGCGTTAAATAATACATCAACAGGCCCCCTGCGGCAGGATCAGCCAGCAAAACATCGGGGATAGTCGCAAAATAGTCCATGGGATTTTTTGAAAAGGTCAGATCGACGGGGTTGTTGACACTGCCGGTGTGCGGCACCAGCGCTGTGAGTTTTTCAAGGGTATTTTTTGATAACCGGGGCAGTTTCAAACTGCTGCGGCTGCCGGCATCGGCTGCAGCGGCGCCGGGCCCGCCCGAATGGGTCTGGATAACCACGCGGTTGTCCTGGGGCCGAAAACAGGACCCCAGAACCCAGCAGAAGTCAAAGAGTTCGGGGATGGAGTTGGCCCTGATAATGCCGCATTGCCGAAAGACCCCGTCATACAGGGAATCCGGCCCGGCCATGGCACCGGTATGCGAAAAACTCGCCCGTTGGCCGGCTTCAGATCCGCCGGCATAAAAGGCCACAATCGGTTTAGACGGGACAATGGAACGGGCAAGTTCGATAAAGGCCCGGCCCCGCCGGATGGATTCTATATAAAGTGCAATCACTTTGGTATTCGGACAGGCCGCCAGATATTGCATTCCATCGACGATATCGACGTTGGCTTCATTGCCGACACTGATCCCGCTGGAAAATCCCAGGCCGCAGCGGTCCAGATAACCGAACATCTGGGTAATGAAACTGCCGCTCTGGGAGGCCAGCCCGATGAATCCCGGCCGGCCTTTAAAGGGCAGAAATGTCATATTGAACTTATGGTGGGGATTGGCAACCCCCAGGCAGTTGGGCCCCAAAAACCGGATGCCGTAGCGTTGGGCCACGGCGATGAGGTTTTGCTCGAGCTCCACTCCTTGGCCGCCGACCTCGTTAAATCCACCGGAGACCACGATAGCCTGTTTAATTCCCTTGCGGCCGCATTCTTCCAGAACCTGGGGTACGATTCCGGTAGGCAGCACCATCACAGCCAGATCAGGCACCTCCGGCAATTCCAGGACGCTTCGATAGGCCTCGAAACCCAGGACCCGTTTCTCTTTCGGATGGATTGGATAAATATTCCCCTCGAAGCCCAAAGACTTGAGCGAGCTGAGCTGATTGGTGCCCATGGCGGAAAATCGATTGGAAGCGCCGAAAAAAGCAATGCTTTCGGGATTTACGATAGGGTATAGTGGGCTTTGTTTAATGCGTTGAATCATTAGGTCCTCAAAAAGTGCTTTGTATTGGTAAGATTTTAATACACACTGCTGGCAAATTCATTGGATCCAAACAATAAAATTCCAAGCTCCAAGCATCAAATCACAAATAAATTTCAATATCCAATGACCAAAAGTGTTAATCCGCATTGACGCAGATTGTTCCGAGTCGTTGTTTGGAATTTTGAATTTAGGTAATTGTGATTTATTTGTTATTTGGGATTTGTTATTTGTAATTTCAAATATATGAGCAGCTTCAAATATTAAATGAGCACGCAACAAAGCTAGCGAAATTTATATGGTACGGCAGAAGGCCATCAGGTCGCCAAAGAAAACAACGTCAACGCCCCTTCAATTTTCCGCTGTATTTTGCCCTCTTCCTCAAGCAGCCTTAGATGCGATATGGCCTCGCCCGTGGCAAACCATCGTTGGGCCACCGGAAAATCATTCCAGTGATCGCATCTTATATCCCAGCTCATGCGGGATGCCACTTCAAAAGCGGTCAGGGCCCGGCCGTCGAGTATGGTGAGCACCTCCGCCAGCCGCTGGGCATGGTGCTTTTTCAGCTCTTCGATGCGGCCCCGATGATTCGAGATGAGACGCCGATGCCCGGTTAAAACCAAATCCACCTGCAACCCGGCGACCTTATCCAGGCTGGACAAATAGTGTTTCAACGGATTTTGGCTGTCCGACCAGCATTGGATATTGGGTGTGATGTCAATTAGAATATGATCCCCTGCAACCAGGACCTTTTTGTCGGGCTCGTACAGGCAGGTGTGCCCCATGGTATGCCCGGGGGTAGCCACGCATTGAAAATCATAATTGCCGGCCTGAATGCGGTCGCCGTCTTCGAGCACTTTTAATTCCGGAATCCACTCCGTGCCGTATTTCGCGCCGGGATGCTTGTCGAGGGCCGCCCGTAACTCATTTTCGGGAAATCCGTTGCGGCCGGCATAGGCGACCATGGCCTCGAAGCCTTCCCAGGATTCCAAGAGTTCCTTCTCCGGCCGGCTGAAATAAACATTGGTGGAATCGGTCGCTAGTTTGGCGACTAGCCCGAAATGATCGGCATGCAAGTGGGTGATAAAAAGATCCGATTTCGCAAGATCGATGCCTAGTTTGCGCAAGCCGGTCTGCATGGCGTCGAGGCACTCCTTGCGATTCAGGCCGGTATCGATAATCAATGATCTTGCCGGATCACGGATCACAAAAGAGTTCAGATACTTCAAGGGACTTTCCGGCAACGGGATTTTGAGCCGAAACAGGTTCGGCAGCACTTCTTCGCACATGTGTTGTTCCTAGTATTTGGCAGTTAATAAAATCTTTTCTGGCTAGAAAATAGCCCCAAATATACTAGCCGCATCGGGCAAAGGGCATAGTGCAAAGGGAGTAGAAAATACTGCGCATCGGGGCTGATATTTTTTTCATCAACCCGTCCGACCACTCAAACTTGCACCCGGCAGGCATCATGCAATAGATGATTGACCGTTAAAAGTCAACTGTTGAATGGAAGATAGATCCAGCCGAAAGCGGCGTACATTAGCAGCCCCGACCAAGCATGTTGTATGAAAATATACAACACCCCCATTACAGAGAAATTAAATATGTAGGGGATTATACAATTGATGACGAAGGCCGACGGGGATCCCGCGAATTAAATGCGATAATTTTAGGATTCGATCGGTTGACCCGCCCGAGTAAGCAGGGCTTCCGGGCTTCCCAGCTTCCCAGCTTCCCAGCCTCCCAGCCTCCTTGCCTCCCAGCATTAGTTGCTCTGCAGAGACTTGCGTGCCAGGCGGGCTTCGGTCGATTCCGGATATTTGCTGCAAAGCAGTTTCAGGCAGTTATCGCCTTTGGAGGCCATGCCTTTCTGAGTGTAGGCGCCGGCAAGTTTAAGCAGTGCGGTCGGTACTCCCGGGGAGTCCGGCACTTTTTTCAGCACCATGGTTATAATTTTAACCGCATTTTCCAGGTGACCGGTGGCCGCAAACATTATACTGAGTTGAATATATATTTGAGGAGGAAGACGGGGTTGACTGGTATTGCCGATGTATTCGTTATAGATATAATGGGCCTTTTCATAAGTATTGTAGTTGCGGGTGAGTTCCAGTATCAATTTATTAGCCACCTGGTGGAATTTTTCACCCTCGGGATCCAGCTTGTAAACATTAAAAAGGTGGGTCAACACATCTATATTGTTGGGTTCTTTGGCCAGCACGGATTCAAGAATTTCACGGCCGGCATCAAGGTCCAGTTCGGCAATATGCTTTAAGGCCTTTTCAATCAGGGGCGATATCTCGTCGACCGGTGTTTCTTGAATCACATCACCATCGAAATCCAGGGCTAATTTCAAACAAATAAACCCGATCAGGGCACCGCCGACGATACCGCCGATGTGTGCCATGTAGGCCACGTTGCTGAAGCCGCCGAAAAACATCTGATACAATTCTTTGCCGAGCCAGATCGGCAGCAGGATGAAAGCCGGAATTTTTAAATAGTTAAAATAAAAGCCCAGGGTGTAAAATATCTTTACCTTTTTTTTGCCGAACAACACGGCAAAAGCACCCGACAGACCGGCAATGGCTCCGGACGCACCCACCAGCGGTATGGTGCTGTGCATGTGTACCAGCCAGAATCCCCAGACAGCAAAAAGCCCGCCGACCAGATAAAGAAAGCTGTATTTTATACGGCCCAGCCCCATTTCCAGCATGCAGCCGAAAATCCATAAAAAGACCATATTCCCGATCAGATGTCCGGTGCTGCCGTGCATAAACATGTGGGTAAAGGAGGTCAGCCATGATTTTTGAGCCGGTATAAAACCGTAAAGCAGGGAGGTTATATCGGAGCGAATTAAATTATATTCGGCATTCGAATCCTTCCATTCATCGTAAACCGGATCGGATGGCGTGATGATTTCTTCATCCTTAAGCTTTTGTTTGAAAAGTTCGTCCTCCCGCATGGCCAGGTAATTTTCGACCCAGGCCGCTTCATCAAGCTCGTCGTCGGCCAAAATCTCGACCGGCTCATCAAGGCGGCCGTCACCGTAGGCGATGAAATAGGAGACTTCGATGTTGACCAGACCCGAGGTAAAGTAGAATTTCGAAGCTTCGTGTTGTTTTTCCGTGTCACCGGCCTGCAGGACGAACCAGACCAGGCAGTTTATTAAAATGATGACAATGGTCACGATCGGCGGATTGCGCCAGCTGATTTTTCCGGTCAACGGGACAATGAGCATGATGGAAAATTAAAAGCTAAAAGGTTCAGCGTTCAATGTTCTGGGTTAGAGTTCGCGTTCCTGGCTCCAACTATTTGATTTTGCACCCCGAGCCAGGACCTCCAAAACGGTAACAAGACCTAATACATATCGGTCACAATTAGATCGGACTTGAGCTATCATAAATTATTTTTGCCTGAACAGGGGTTTTTAATCATGCTCGTCGTTGCACTCGTTCTCGTCTTCGATACTAAAAGCGGCTCAATAGCTTCGAGGACGAGGTCGAGAACGAGTACGACGACGAGAAGGGAAAGGAAACGAAGGATGTGCTTATATTAAAAAAGCTTTTTCAACCAATCCATCTATCGCTGTTCGATGGGGACATAATCGGTTTCAAGCGGACCGGTGTAAATCTGCCGGGGACGGCACAATTTCCAGTTGGGATCATCCTGGCTTTCCTTCCACTGGGCAATCCAGCCGGGCAGCCGGCCGATGGCAAACATAACGGTAAACATATTGGTGGGAATGCCGATAGCGCGCAGCACGATACCGGCGTAAAAATCGACATTCGGATATAGATTGTGGTCGATGAAATAGGCATCCTTGAGGGCGATTTCTTCCAGGTCTTTGGCCACATCCAGCAGGGGATCGGAAATATTTAATTTCTCCAACATTGAATCGCACATCTTTTTCATAATTTTCATGCGCGGATCAAAGGTCTTGTAAACCCGGTGGCCAAACCCCATCAGTCGGAAAGGATCTTTTTTGTCTTTGGCCCGCTCGATGGTCTGCTTCATATTTTTATTTTCAGCAATCTGCGTTAGCATATCGATGACTGCCTGGTTGGCGCCGCCGTGCAGGGGGCCCCATAGGGCCGCGATGCCGGCCGAAATGGCGGCATATAAGGTCACCCGGGCGCTTCCCACCATCCGCACAGCAGAAGTTGAACAGTTTTGTTCGTGATCGGCATGCAGAATCCAGAAAACGCTTAAGGCTTTGACCACAACCGGGTCGATTTCATAAGGCCTTACCGGTGAATCAAACATCATATTTAGAAAATTGGCCGAGTAGGCCAGGTCCGGTCGCGGATAAACCACCTTGTGGCCCCTTGATATTTTATACGACATGGCCGCCAGGGTTCGGACCTTGGACAGCAGCCGGGTAACGGTCAAATTGATCTCTTCTTCCAGATTCTGTAACTCGGGATAGAAGCTGCGCAGGGCATTGACCATGGATGAAAGGATCCCCATGGGGTGGGACGAACGGGGATAATTCTCATAGAAAGCGCGCATATCCTCGTGCACCAGGGAATTATCGTTGAGCAGGACCGAAAAATCGGTAAGTTCTTTTTGCGTCGGCAACTTCCCGTGAATGAGAAGATAGGCGGTCTCCTTGAAAGTTGACTTTTCGGCCAGCTGCTCCACCGGAATCCCGCGATACCGCAATATTCCCTTTTCGCCATCCATAAAGGTGATGACGCTGGTGCAGCTTCCGGTGTTGCCGTAGCCGGTGTCGAGGGTTATCAACCCGCTTTGGGCCCGCAGTTTGGAAATGTCGATGGCCTTTTCCCCTTCAGTTCCCTCGATCACCGGAAGCTGGTATTCTTTGTCGCCGTAAATTAATTTAACAAATTCAGTCATGATTCCCATCGCTTTCTTGATACCTGAAATTCAGGCCTAATTTTTCCGACAACGCAAAACCTGGTTTATCGTGAGGCGCTCGGAAGTGAAGCTGGCTGGAAAAATTTCAGGTAGTTAAAATGGTTTCCCCAAAACACCGGTTTGCTGAACAGTCGAACCCTGCGCGCTGAACGCAAAGGTTGAGATAAGGGTCCTATATACCGCAATCGCCATTGGGGGTCAAGGCGCCGGTGAGCGGTCCAGTCGAAAATCATTTTTCATATAAGCACATCCTTTCGTTTCGTGCTCGTACTCGTGCTCGACCTCGTCCTCGAAGCTTTTGAGCCGCTTTCAGTATCGAGGACGAGGACGAGTACGACGACAAGCACGATTTAAATACCCTGTTTTGGGATTAATGTATATGTAGTTTCACACGAGCACCGCCTCTGGCCGCGGGCGTCCAGTCTGATCGGAAAAGAAACTAATGAACGTCGAACATCGAACGTCCAACTTCGAACATCGAATAATGTATTCTGCCAGCCGTGAGCTTTTTTTTGCCGAACGGTCTCTTTTGAAAACGACTGAGCGAAGCGACATCCACTCCGCCTCAGGCGGATCATTCTTCATTCGTCATTCTTCATTCCGTGTTGTTTACTTGCCAAAGGCAATATGGTAGACCTTTTAAAATACATGGCTAAAAAACCTGGATCAAATCGAAGGTGCACCATGGGCTTTAAAGAAAATTTGTTGAAAAAAGTTCAGATCGGCCAACTTTCCCGCAAGGTAATTGCATCGTTCGGGCCGCCGGGTGGGCCTGGTAAAATTGACAAAGAAGCCATGCGCCCCCTGCTGGAGATGGGTCCCTATCGCTATCAGAAGGAACGGGACCTCGATCTTTACATCGAGGAACTCGAGGAAGCAAAGAGCCGGATTCTGGTGCTGGACAACGAGCTTCCCATTTACCGGACCACGGTTGAAGATGTAACGCTGCGCAAAAGTCCCTATACCAAGGAAATGCTTAGCATCGGCAATATCATCAAGATTTTAAGGGACTCCGACGTCAAGATCAGCCGTCGGGAGGAATCGGTGCAAATTGTTCAGCAAGCGTGCATCGACCGCCTGGATTTATCTTACGATGCATCTGATATCGAATTGATTGCCAAGGAAGGTGCCGCGTCCCTGGAAAACGGCTACAGCGAGGGAATCCTGGAAAGCCTGACCTTATTCGCCGAAATGCTGGACTACCGGATGCCGCCCAAAGCATTCCGGATCCGGCACCATGATATTTTCGGGGCGGTGACCGAAATATCGAGCGCTGAAATATTGTATGGACCGGCCGTGATCTTAAGCCGGATCGATAATTCGCTGAAATTGATAGAAGAAGAAATCAGCAGCCTGGATCAGGCCAAAATAGTGTTTTTCCGGCAGGTGGCCCTGGGCAGGGAAAGCCCGACGATTGAGGGCCAAGAAGTGTTTCAATGGTTGAAGGACGCGGTTTCGACATAGCCGAGAAAGGTTCAAAGGTTCTGGGTTCTGGGTTCAAGGTTGTTGATAATTCTGAGCTCCTCTTATGAAACAGTGAAGGTTTCAGGTGTCAGGTTTCAGGTGTCAGGATTTAGTGCCCTAATTTTCTGACACCAGGAAACTCGAGTGAAACCGCGTATTTCAGAAATGTAGGGCGGGGATAAATCCCGCCGCCACTTTTTTTACCGAACGCCGAGCGCCGAACACCGAAAGCCAACCTCTTCCTTTAACCTTACACCCTATACTCTCATCCTTTGAACCTTGAACCGCTGAACCCTGAACCTCTGAACTTTTGAACGACGAATGTCGAATACCGAATGTCGAATTAATGTATTCTGTCCGTTTAATTTGTTAGCAAGATTAGCTGGATCAAAATAATCGGGTGATACAAAGAAATAAAAACCTTGTTAACCCTGTTATCCGGTTTGAATCAAAGTGCTTTCATATGAGGCGCTTGAAAGAGTGAGATGCTCGATCCTCAGAACTCAACACTCACCGCCTTTTAATCCGGCAGAGCGAAGCGTTTCCACCATTCGACATTTGACAATCGTCATTCGCCATTCCTAAAGCCGATAAACAATCGGCTTATCATCCGAATCGATTTCGATTCCGATCGTATCTCCTGTTTTGAAGCCCAATCGCTTGAACTCTTTGACCATCATCTCGTGCCTATCCATATGCCAGTAAACCGACCACAGCGGATTGCGGACCGTATCGATACCGTAGGCATCGTGGCCGCACATATTGAGCCTGAATTTGTCTTTGGCAATCAGGGTGTCGGATTCAGATAAAAAGTAGTCGATCTTGTAAAGATTATCATGCAGGGCCTTGGAGAGCAGGGGCTGATATTCCGGGAAATCATCCAGATAATGGTTGGCAATCTGGTAAAGTTCTTCCGGTTCCTGAATCGATAGACCCAGAACGCAAAAACGCTGATGCCTCAGAGAAAATTCTTCCAAGTCGGCTTGATACTGGCTGACTATATTTAAGATACCGTCAATCGCGGGCCGGGAACCCGCGTCACCCAAAATAAAATCTTCGCATTTACCGATGAGCTTCAAATAGAAAGCCTTATTGTCCATCACATAGACCGGGCGCTCGCGGTGGCTTCTTCTGATTCTGACCCGGTTGAGCCCGTCGAGTTTAATCGATCTTTCGCTTTCTTTCTGTTCGAGGGTTTCGATGTCGGAGATGTCCTTGGCCTGGACGACAAAAATTTCACCTTCTTCCGAGACCACATATTCGATTTCACACCGATGCCCCAGATGCTGCTGGATCTTTTCAGACAAGTCGATCAGGTTTCGGTCGTGGGGGGTGTTGGTGATGTAGGGTTCACGCAGGACTTTATGGGCCCGGTCGCGGCAGTAGCCGAACTCCCAGTGATCCCCGATCATTTTGGCCATGACACTGGTTCCGTGAATAAAGGGCATTACAATCACCCCCATATCGTCCAGATCAATTTCCGGGGCATTGTTGAATTTCTGCTGCCGTTTAATGGTGAGTTGTTTGGCCGTCAACGCCAGATTGATTATTTTTTTTCTGGCATATTGAATACCGGCCAAATCCGCATAGGTTTCCAGGGAATCAAAAGTTCCCCCCTTGAAGAATTCTTCATGGGGGTGCTCGCTGCGCGCAATGACCTTGAAACTTTCGCGATGCTGCTTTAGGAAAGCCTCCAGGACCTCGAAGTTTTCATTTTTAAAGTCAGCAGCCGAAACGTAAATGAAATCCGGAATATTGAATTTTTCCTGCCGTAGTTGTTTCAGCAGCCTGGCTTTTTCCGGCAGTTTGGTATCCATATTAGTTTTCAACAAAACCTTTCTGTCCCCGTAAACAATATTTTAATAATCAGGCAGTGAGATCGTGCAACATTTATTGGTATCCCGTCAATTCCGTGCAGGCGGGGATAAACCCCATAAGCGCTAAGTTATTTTAAGCCGTTTTTTCATTTAAAAATATTTTGATAACTGATAGTTACGTCTTCGTGTAGACTCAGAAAGCAATTTTGAAATTTCGTTCCAGCGTGCTATCATTTCTT